>Ga0172373_10001460_pt1 | contig 38245 bp, 38 predicted proteins | sample Lak10m_2_FD_114546 | JGI IMG/M metagenome (GOLD analysis project Ga0172373, IMG submission 114546) | Freshwater microbial communities from Kabuno Bay, South-Kivu, Congo - kab_092012_10m | ecosystem: Environmental > Aquatic > Freshwater > Lake | place: Democratic Republic of the Congo... | reverse complement strand
TTCAAGTGCATCCCCCTCAAGTTCGTCCTCCACGGTGATTTCAAGCAGTGTGGGCTCTTTGCAAGAGGCTCCTAATCCTGGCTCCAAATAATGCCCCCGCCCCCAAACAAGGGCATCAATAACGTCATCTCTCCCCATTGCCACAAGTATTTCTCACCTTGCATCAATGGGGAAAGATCTTTTTTGCGGGGCCCCTTTCCTCTTGCATTTTTCATGGGAACACGGCAGTGTTTTTGGAAGGTAAAATAAATGTAAAGTTGTGTCTATGCGCATTCACTCCGATGGATGGAAATTTGTGGGTATCTTTGCGGCGGTAACCCTTATTCTTTTAGCAATTTCGAATTTCTTGGGCTTTATCGGGATTATTCTGACTGCCTGGTGTATTTATTTCTTTCGCAACCCCGAGCGTGTTACGCCGATTCGCCCTGGACTTATTGTAAGCCCTGCAGATGGCAAGGTTGTGGCTGTTAAACAAGTGGTTCCACCGCCAAGTTTTGGTATGGGGGATGAGCCACGCACACGGATCAGTATCTTCCTTAATGTGTTTGATGTTCATGTGAATCGTGTTCCCATTGGCGGTATGATTAAAAAAGTAATCTATCATCCGGGTAAGTTTTTTAACGCTAGCCTTGATAAAGCGAGCGAGCATAATGAGCGCAATACCCTTGTAATTGATATTAATGACAAGGATGACTTGGCAGTTGTTCAAATTGCGGGATTGATTGCAAGGCGTATTCGCTGTGATGTGGAAGAAGATAATGCAGTCTTAACAGGTCAATTATATGGACTCATCCGATTTGGAAGCCGTGCGGATATTTACCTTCCTAAGGGGGCTTCTCCATTAGTAATTGAAGGGCAATATATGATTGGCGGGGAAACGGTTCTTGCGGATTTAAATTCCGATGAGCAAGCGCGTGAAGGAGCGTACCGCTAGTGGCTGCTGCGCCTAAAACAAAAAAACAATGGACGAAGCTTAAGGGCACGATCACCACAAAGCTTCCTTTCCATAAAAATAAAAAGGTAAAACCTTTTTTGCTTACCTCCATGTTGCCGAATTTGGTAACACTCGCGGGGTTGTGTGCGGGCTTGAGCAGTATTCGTTTTGCACTGCTGGAAAAATGGGAGTTTGCCGTTCTCGCCATATTGATTGCTGCCCTTCTGGATACGTTGGATGGGGCCCTCGCACGGCTTTTGTCAGCAACGAGCAGGTTCGGTGCTGAGCTTGATTCCTTGGCGGATTTTGCAACCTTTGGGGTGTGCCCTGCGGTTATTATGTATCTTTTGTCCCTTCGCCACATTGGATCCCTTGGGTGGGTGATTGTGTTGTGGTTCAGTGTATGTGGTGCACTTCGTTTGGCGCGCTTTAATACAAGGAGTATTGAAGGAACGAATCCCACGTGGGGCCAAGGATTTTTTACAGGCGTTCCCATTACATCATCGGCATTACTTTGCTTGTTTCCCCTTGTGTTACACCTTGCCTATCCCAACTTTACGTTGATCTTAAATCCTTTTGTTGTGGGTATCATGATGGCGGGCGTTGGTTTTTTGATGATTAGCACACTGCCAACCTTTTCATTGAAGAAGGTTGTGATTCCACCCAAATTTATGCTTCCTCTGATTGTGGGGCTTGTAATAACAGCAGGGGGAATTATAAGCAGCCCCTGGCATACAGCGAGTTTTATTTTGCTGGGATATGTTCTGACTTTTCCCGTGAGTTACCATTTTTATAAAAAACTGGAACGTGAGGTAAACTCTGTTGTTGAAGTCGAAGAATAAAGATTGGTTTTGATGCGTAATTTTTTCAAATATTAATTTTAATTGAATTTTGACATTTTTTTTGATACATCTCTCAAATACTAAAATAGCCATTTTTGATGAAATGAAAAAAGTTAAGTTATTTTTAATTGTATTGGCTTTGGCCAGTTGCACTCCTACGCCGCGTGAAGATTTTTCTAAATTGACATGTGAAGAGCTTTCCCAGCGTATGGATCAGAAACATGAAAATATTCAGACACAAGAAACTCTTGATGGACTTCAGGGTCTTTTTAGTGCGTTAGGTGGAGGGGGTTCTCAATACCATAAGAATAATGGCGTTACAGAGGCAAAATTGGATTTAATGCGATTAGAAAACGCATCTTATGCAAAACAATGTCACTTAAAATCAGCTCCTCAGATTGGTGGGCCTCTTTTGATTGACGGTAAGCCTGTGCATGGAACAGAGGGTTCTGGTGCTGTTGTGGGAAAGAAATAGATTCTTATTTATAAATTTTGCGAGGGGATATCTTGAAACAAACAAAGCCCTATAGGGCTTTGTTTATTGGGTTTCGGCATAAGTTCCTTTAGATAGCAATTGGCACAAAATCATTTGTTACAAAGTTTAAATTCTTTTTCCTTGTATTCCACAAAGATACCCCTTACATCTAGTATGAAATTTAAGTATCTCTTAAGCATAAACCCTTGTAACGGGGTTTTGTAATTTCAGGGTCGCGAATTTGTGCGATGCTTCTGAAGCGGTGAGCCGTGAATAGTTCGGCCATAAAATATTTGTAACGCAGTCGTTTGAGGGAACCTTTCAAGAATCATCTTTTATAGAAAGATGATCTGAATGAAAATTTTCCTCAATCATGGGATTGAGTGCCCTCAAAATAATGCAAAGGATGTTTTATGCAAACGTTTCACGACATGGGTTTATTACCCGCCGTTCTCCAATCACTCGATTCAAAAGGATTTACAACACCAACCCCCATTCAGGCGGGGACTATTCCTTTCAGCCTTGCTGGAAAAGATATTCTGGGTTCCGCCAAGACAGGAACAGGGAAAACGCTTTCCTTTGCGATTCCCTTGATTAGCCATCTTATGGAAAATGCACAAGGATCTGGCCTTGTGCTTGTACCAACGCGGGAATTGGCCCAACAGGTTGAACAGGCTATTCGCCAAATCATCCCATCAAAATCCAATCTAAAGACAGCTCTCCTTATTGGTGGTGAAGCTATTGCTAAGCAATTTAGCCAACTTCGCGCCAACCCTCGGATTGTTATTGGAACACCGGGGCGTATTATCGATCACCTTAAGCGCAAAACCTTTAAAAGCAATACAACAAGCTTTCTTGTTCTTGACGAAACAGATCGTATGTTTGATATGGGGTTTGGGATTCAGCTAGAAGAAATTATTAAAACGCTTCCTAAAAAACGCCAAACAGTGATGTTTTCAGCGACTTTTGCTCCTAAGATTGAAGCACTTGCTGCAAAATACCTTATTGAGCCTGAGCGTGTCTTTATGGATGAGGAATTCTTGCCCGCTGAAAACCTGACCCAAGAAACAATCAAATTGAATGAGGCGGATAAATATTCAACGTTGGTTCAAGAACTTGAAAAACGTGAAGGATCTATCATTGTGTTTGTGAAAACAAAGCATAATGCGGATCGTTTGGCTGTAAGGCTTATGAAAGAAAACCACAGCGCTTCTGCTATTCACGGTGACTTGCGTCAAAACAAACGCGAGCGTGTGATGCATGCGTTTCGTCAAGGACGCTACCGTATTATGGTGGCAACAGATGTGGCGGCACGTGGTCTTGATGTGCCCCATGTTCAACATGTGATTAACTATGACATTCCCCATGCGCCTGAGGATTATATCCACCGTATTGGTCGTACAGCACGTGCTGGTGCATCAGGAGAAGCCATAAGCTTTTTATCCTCTGCGGATAATCGCCGGTGGGCTGCGATTCAACGCCTCCTCAATCCAAGTGCAAATGACGGTGAAGACAAACGTCCACCCCATACATTGCGCAAAAATAAAGGCAAGGGCGAATCCCGTGGTGGCCGTGGTGATCGCTTCGATCGTGGTGACAGAAAACCTAGGCGTGATGGCGAATCCCGTGGAGAGTTTCGCGCTAAATCCTTTGGTAAAAATCGCGATGAGTCCCGTGGTGATTTCGGAAGTGAAAAGAAATCCTTTAAGCGTGATGGCGAATTTCGCGTTGTAGGGGGAGAGAAACGCACACCACGTGCAGAAGGGGAATACCGTGCTTTTGCCCCCAAAAGAAGCTCAAAACCTGATGGCGAGTTCCGTAAATTTGACGGTGAAAAAAGAGCGCCACGGGCAGCCAATTCTTTTGGCGGTGGCTTTGGTGGAGAGAAACGTGCTCCACGCGTAGAAGGGGAATCACGCAGTGACTCCCGCGGTGGTTTTGGAGCTAAGAAGAAAAGCTTTAATAGCGACAAGTCTTATGGTGATAAGCCAAGCTCTTTTGGTGCTTCAAAAAAGCCAAGCTTCGGCAAAAAACCTTTTGGCAAGGGGGGCTTTGACAAAGCACCTGGAAAATTTGGTGCCAAGCCAGCGGCTAAATTCAGTGCAAAACCTGGACGAAAAACAAGCCGATCCAAATAATATCTAATACGATTTTTGAAAAATCATAATCCTGAATTACAAAAGTAATTCAGGATTTTTTGTTGTTAGTTTTTTTTCAATACGGCATATCTGAGCTATGTTTTATACAAGTGATTTGTGTTCAATATGACATTTAAAAAGGCCCTTAAGCTTATTGCCCCTTGGTGGAAGTCTGAAGAAAGAATGCTTGCGTGGGGTGGTCTTATGGGGCTTCTTATCTGGTGCTTTGTCTCGATTTACATCGCGGTACTTTTAAATAGCTGGACCCAGGATTTTTATGCCACCATTGAAAAGCGTGATTTTCAAGCGTTTGTGAGTCGGACGATCCTTTTTGTGCCGCTAATCACTGCAACCCTGATTGATTTTTGTGGAAGGTGGTTTGTGGCTAGGTGGCTGGCGTTTCGTTGGCGTCGTTGGTATACAAACGACCTTCAGTCCAAATGGCTCGAAACTAAAAGCTACTATCGCATTCCCTTGGCAGGGCAAGGCCTTGACAATCCTGATCAGCGCATCTCCCAAGATGTCAATACTGTCTGCTCAACCACAATGGAACTTTTCCAAGCCGTGGTAAGGGACGGTATGAATGCTGTAACATTCTCATTTATTTTATGGGGCATTTCGTCTGGATTAAAATTACCTTATCTAGGCTTTGAAATTCCTGGAGTGCTTTTTTGGGCAGCGTTTTTATATGCTGTGTTGGGTAGTGCTTTTATGGTTTTTATTGGTCACCCAATTATTGGGTTGGATGTCGAGCAAGAAAAGCGCGAAGCAAATTTTAGGTACCGTCTGATGCGTATCCATGAAAGACGAGAAGAAATCGTGAAATTTCTTGGAGAAGCTGCTGAAGAGAAAACCCTAAAAGGGGCTTTTGATAAAATTCGTGAAAATTATTATTCCATTATGAAGCGCACCATTTATATGAATGGGTTTACGAATTTTTTTATGAATGGGAATATGTTTATCCCCCTTATTATCGCAGGGCCAGCATATTTTTCAGGAGCCTTAACCATGGCAATCTTGATGCAAATTCGTGGCATGTTTTATGAAGTGCAATTTTCATTTTCCCTCATCGTGAATAATTATTTTCAAATTGCGGGGCTTGTTGCCTCTTTAAAACGTCTTCACGAGTTTCATGAAAAAATCGAAATCGTACGCGAAAATCCTGTTTCTATGTCAAAGGGGCAGGGATTGTGTGTTCGTGATCTTACGATATTTACAACCCATCACCACAAGATCATTACGCTTCCAGATTTTTCGTTAAACAGGGAGGATCGCAAAATCATGATGGGGCCCTCGGGTATTGGAAAAACATCCCTTTTTCGTGTGTTGCGAGGTATTTATCCCCATTATCAGGGCCACCTGGAATTACCTCAGGAACCATTGATGGTTGTTCCCCAACGTCCTTATATGCCGCTTGGGAGTCTTCGTGATTGCATTAGTTACCCCTCAGCATCCTATGCGTTTTCTGATCAAAAGATAAGAGACGTTATGATGCAGTGTTGTTTGGAACATCTTATACATCAACTTGATGATGTGGGTGATTATCAACACCGCCTTTCTCTGGGGGAGCAACAACGTATCAATTTTGCCCGTGTTTTCCTTCATCAACCAGAGTGGCTTTTAATGGATGAACCTACCTCCAGTCTTAATGCTGAGCTTGCCCATGTAATGATTGAAAGATTGTTTAAGACGCTTCCCACCACAGGAATTCTTATTATTTCTCACAGTAAAGATATTTCAACGCAAGTTGATGAAGTGATTGATATCACACCTTTAAAGGCAGCGTAACATGCCTGAAATGAAAATCGATATCACATCACTCATTCTTTATCGTGATGCCATGGTGCTTGTTTTAAACAAGCCATCAGGAGTGCCTGTTCATGCAGGTTCTGGAAAATTTACCCCCATTGATGTGCATTTTGAGGAGTTGCAATTTGGTCTTCCTCAAAAACCAGAACTTGCCCATCGCCTTGATAAGGACACAAGTGGCTGTCTTGTCTTGGGAAGGCATAAGCAAGCGCTTAAACGGTTAGGACATCTTTTTGAATCAGGGCAGGCGGAAAAGGTCTATCATGCTGTAGTGCATGGAAAAATGCCTGAGGACGCAGGAGTGATTGATTTACCACTGGCACCACAATCAAAGCATAAAACGCGCTGGTGGATGAAGGTGGATGAGAAGGGCAAGCCGGCCCTAACGCATTACAAAGTCCTTTGCTCGGACGATCAGTATTCGTACCTTGAATTGCGTCCCAAAACAGGACGGACCCATCAATTGCGGGTGCATTGTGCGGCCATGGGGTGCCCTATTCTGGGGGATAAAATTTACGGCAAGGCGGAGGATAAAACGGCACTTCTCTGTCTTCACTCATACAGCATTAGCCTGCCCCTTTATCCTAAGAAAGATCCCGTTATTGTTACAGCGCCCGTGCCTGATTATATGGAAAAATATGATGGGGTTCACGCCTCATAAAAACCGTGATAGCCTTGTTAAAGGGCTTTTTATGTATGGCAATGCAATGTTTTCCCATTTGACGGTTTTAACCCTTGAGGTGTTCAAGCCCCATATTTATACCCTTATGGATAAGTATTGTGGCAGCATTCGATACAATTTTGCCTTTGATCGTCCCATGCTAGAAGATGTTCTCGCTCATCATCATGTTGGATGCCACTCTATGCTTCTTTCCTTTGGCACAGGCGTGATTGTAAAGGGCGAAGAGTTATCTCAGTTTGGTTTGTGCGTTAATGTCCATCCGGCTCCTCCTGAATATCCAGGGTTGCATCCCCATGCGTTTGCCTTTGCGGATCATGCGAAAACGTATGGTGTCACAGCACATGTGATGGAGGAAAGGGTTGATCAAGGACCAATTTTGATGCGTGAGTCTTTTGCTGTAAATCCCTTGTGGTCTGAGGATGAACTTTTAGGGGAAGCTGTTGTGAAGAGTTTTGATGTGATGGAAGAGCTTTTAAAAAGTATTTTTATCCATAAAATAATTCCTCCTGAGCTTTCATTGGTATGGGGTGAAAAGCGTTGCACACAAAAAACTTATGACCAGCTGCGTAAAAAACAAGGGGAACAGTGTTTAAATGCATAATCTTGTGATATAGCTTGTTGTATGCAGAAAATATTATCCAAATTGAGTACAAACTTTTATGGGAAAATTTATTAAACGCCGTGCAGCACGTTTTTTTGCTGTGCAGGCAGTCTATCAACTTGAATATACAGATCAACCACTCAAACTTGTGTTGGATGATTTTTTCAGATCGCATTTGAACGATCCGGAGCATGCAACGGCTGTGGATACGGATGGCGAATTATTTGAGAGCATTGTTCGCGGCACGCAAGAACGTCTTTCGGATATTGATGAAAAGGTCGAGCAAGTCCTTGCAGAAGGGTGGACCATGGACCGTATGGATGCTGTGGTCCGTGCTATTTTGCGTTGCGCGGTGTTTGAGTTTTTTTACACCCTTGAAGTCCCGTCTCCTGTGATTATGAATGAGTATATTGAAGTAGCAAAATCGTTTTTTGCTGATGGGGAAGTAAGCTTTATTAACGTGGCCCTGGATCGTCTTGGGAAAATGCGGGTAGCGAAATAGATATAAAGGGAGGGATTATTCCTCCTTTTGAAATTTTGTGAAATATACCAGATTTTAAGAAACACTCTTTACACTGGAACCACGACAGTGTGAGGTGTTTTTTTGAATAAAACGACAAAATTCTCTTTTTGTGGACTGCTTTCGTTGCTCCTTATGCTGAGTACGGAAGGCTTTGCCTCTCCTGCACCGGAGAGTTCATCAAATGAACCTGTGAAGGACAAAGTTGAAGTCAGCGCTGATCCTTATGTTATTATTGGGCCATTTAACATTGCTATTGTGAAGCAAGGTGAGCCCAAGGGATATATTCGCCTTTCCGTGGTGTTGCAGGCTCCTGATACGCAAACGTGGGAACACGTGAATTTAATTTCACCGCGCCTTAGGAGTGCGTTTGTTATTCAACTATCCTCTATCCTGGCAGAATTCTGGCTTGCAGGGACAGAACCTGATCTTGCTAATGTACGCAATATCATTCAGCTTATTGTGAATAAGGAATTAGGATCTGATAAGGTAAAAGCTGTTTTGATGCAAAGCTTTTTCTTTGCAGAGGCAGATCCTCAACAAAAATTGGATTTCTCTTAAATCATCCTGTGGGAGTGGTAAGAGTTATAATGTCTAGGAAACTTTTTGAGAAGCTGGTGCTGCATTTATGGGGATCATATCCATAACAGAAGACAGGTCAGAGCACTCTTCAAAAATAAAACTTCTTGGAATTTTAAGAAGAGGGATATGCCATGTGTGTGCAAGCGCAAAGAGTATTTCCATCGCTCCTTCATGACGTTCAATAACCAGCATTTTATAGGTTCCTGGGTTCCTTGAAAGCCATGCCCAAAAGTCTTTAAGGCTTGTAACGACATCAACATGGTGAATCTCCATGCCTACCTCATCGGGGCGCAAGGATACAAGGCCAATGATGTTATAATCGATATCTTCCATCTGTTGAAGCTGCTTTAAGAAAACTTCAGTCCGATCATCCGTTCCAAAAATTAATAGTGACACTTTTTCCTTGTGCATTTGCTTTGTTTTATGGTGCTGGAAATATGTAATAAACCGAGGAGTGAGAGATGTTACGAGGACGGTAATCCAGCCGAGAAGAATGGTCAGGCGGGGAAGTTCTTCTGTGATGCTCATAAGCTTTTTGAGAGGAGAGAAAAACAACGTTGCTAGGGAAAGACTTACGATAAAGCGAATAGCATCATCACTGTCAAAATAGCGCCACAAAACGTGGTGGGTGCCAAAAAATGTGTAAAAACTAAAACAGCATAGGGTGTACACAAGGCTCAATTTAAAAACATACGCCAATGTGTAATCAACAATTTCAGGGCCAATGCGAAGGAAAAGCGCAATGGGGATTGCAAAGAAAACAACAGCCAAATCAAAAGAAAGAATGTGATAGGAAATATTTTTATGAGTTCCAAGATATGCAGATGTCCGGGTGACGGGGCTTATGGCAAGTGAGAGGAGTCTTCTTATTTTTAGGGATTTAAAATCCACATCCCTTATATAAGGGATTTCTAACAGACGATCCTTAAGGGGGGCAATTTTCCCTCTCAAGACGTTCTTGCTAGAGACAAGAAAATCTTGAGCTGGTTTTAGGTCAATGCCCTTAAAAAAAAGGATGACTGTGTGAATAAAAATTTTAAGATTCTGTTTCATGGCTATATGGGCTGTTTTCCCTTAAAAAGGCAGACAATAGAATAATACTAGAAAGCCACCAGTTTTGGAAAGCACCAAGATTAATCCACAAAATAATCATGGCTGTTGTGTAAAAAGCCAAGGAAGTAAATCGTTGTTTATTATGGGGCTTTTCCATGCATTTGATAAACAAAGAGGCGCATAAAATTCCCCCTAAAAGTGCCCCTAAAAATCCAAGCTCAAAGTAAAGCTGGAGGGCAATGTTGTGAGGATGCAAACCAAAAGGCTCGGCCGAAACAGTTTGTTTTTTACCCTGTTTGTTAATCAAAACAAGTGTCTCTAGGCTATGAGCTGCTCCATGACTTCGATAGGTGCGAAACCCATATCCAAGCAAAGGTTTTTCAAGGATTTTCTCAGCAGTATTACGCCAGATAACAAGGCGATGAAGGTAACTTTCAGAAGTAATGTACTTATTTGTTGTTTCTACATCAAAAGTGGTTGTGAGGGTTTTAAACATCCATGGCGCAGATGTAAATAAAAGAACAATAACAACTCCAAAACCTTTTAACGCATGGATATTTTTGATGCTCACAAGAAGAAATGATAAAATGGGGGCTAGAACCATAGCCAATATGATGGTGTCACACTCAATGAGGTGGAGGATAAGAATGCTTGCCCCATAGAGCAAAATTGACAAAAGGATTTTTCTTTTCTCAAGGAGAACGTGGATAGCAACCCAGGTGCATAGGCTCATAAAAAGTCCACCCTGGATATACACAGCGCTGGTGCGATGGCGGAGATTTTGCCAAAAATGCCCCAAATTTGCATCGATCAAAATAAGGAAAAGCGCAAGGCAAAAACCAAAAAGAAGCGCTTTTTTTGAGGCTGTATCAACCTCAAATGTTTTCCAAAAAACACACGCTAGTAGTGTGAGTAAAGAGAGTTGGGCGCACCCTTTGATTGAAGATCCAGGATCAATTGACCAAAAATAAGAGAGATAGGTCAGGATAAGAAATCCCAAAATCACGATCCACATAGGGGTTGGGATGAGTTGAAGGCAATGCCCCTTTTTCCATTGTGTGTAAAGATTAAAAACAGTAATTACTGTTAAGAATCCCACCATGGATTTTGGGCTTAAAAGGGCCAACGTTGGCGCAATAAAATAAAGAATGGGTAAAATAGACATCGATTGCATATTAAATGGATGTGTTCCCCAATTGAAGAAGTATTTTCCACTCATCCTCTTGAATAGGCATGACGGAAAGTCGAGATTGCTTGATGAGAGGGAGGTTGTTGAGTGCAGGAGTTGCTTTGATCGTTGAAAGCAATACGGGCGTTTTTAGCTCTTTTTTATATCGGACCATGACATCACCAAAAGTGGGATCAGTTGAATCAGGTTTATAGGTTTCCCATACCTCTACAATCCCTACAACACAAGGCTCCTTGATGCCGGAATGGTAAAAAAAACCAAGATCCCCTTTTTCCATTTTCATCATATTGTTGCGTGCTTGGAAATTGCGCACACCATCCCAACGTGTGATGCCGTCGTGGATCATTTGTCCCCAGGAATAAGATGAGGGTTCAGACTTAAGCAGCCAACGCATGGGCCGCCAAAGAATGGTTCATCTCATCCTGGGGGGATGCTAAAAAATCGTCTGTCCGGATGGGGCGGGAAAGCACATCATCAATCACGCTATCGATGTTTGATCCTAAGAGAACAGCATACACGGCTTCGCACAGGGGCATTTCAACTTGGTAATGCTTTGCCAGTTTGAGGATAGGGCCAGCGCTATAATATCCTTCGGCGAGCGGTTGTCCCACACCGATGAGAGAGTCGATTTTAGCTCCTTGCCCCAACTGAAATCCAAGGCGATAGTTACGGGATTTCTGACTTGAACAGGTAAGGGTGAGGTCCCCAACGCCTGCAAGGCCAAGGAAAGTTGCCATATCAGCGCCAAGGGCAATTCCAAGGCGTGTCATTTCGGCAAGACCACGTGTGATTACGGCTGCTGTTGTATTTGCTCCAAATCCTTTTCCTGAAACAAGGCCACAACTGATGGCGAGGATGTTTTTTACAACCCCTGCAAGCTGAACGCCAATGAGATCCTTTGAGGGGTATAGTCGGAACATCTTTCCTTGAAACAGATGAATCAGGTTGAAATCCGGTGTGGCAAGGGTAGCTGCTGCGGGTTGATTTTGTGCAATTTCAATGGCGAAATTGGGGCCCGATAAAACAGCAAGGGGATTGGGAAGAGTGTCTTTTAAAAATTCACTCGGGAAAAGAGGCAGAGGATTTTTATCAATAATCCCCTTGCAGCAAATAATAACCGGCGTTTCAGCAGTGAGGTTCTTTTTCAAATCATTAACAATGGCAGGAACTTCTTGGGCTGGTATCGCAAGAACAAGAGCTTTTGCATCTTTTATAACCGCCATATTATCTGTGATTTCGGCATCTTCTGGCAGGCGAATGCCTGGTAGATACATTTCATTAATGCGCGATGCCAGGACTTTTTTTGCTTGATCTTGTGACTTTGTGATGAGGGTAATCTTGTGTCCTGCACGATAGCATAAAAGTGCAAGAGAGGTCCCAAAGGCGCCCGCCCCCAGGATAGCAATCGGTTTATCTGTCATCCAAAAGCTCCGGCTTATGTGATTTAGCTGAGTGAACTAAGCGGCCAACGGGGGCGCGGTTCAAACGATAAATCATCATGCCTACCCAATAAAAAATATTCAAGTCCCGTCCACGCAATCATGGCCGCATTATCTGTACAGAGATTGGGTGGGGGCGCATAAAAGGCAAGATCATATTCCTTTGTAAGCTGCTCAAGGGCCTTATAAACACTTTGATTGGCAGCAACTCCTCCTCCAACAACAAAAGATTTAATATCCTTTGATGCCATGGCGATAGCATTTTTGGACCGATCCACAATGCAATCAATAATAACTTGTTGAAAGGATGCGGCGACATCCTGGGAAGGGGCATCAGGATGTTTTTGAATGAGCTGTCTTACGGCTGTTTTAAGGCCAGAGAGGGAAAAATCGCATCCAGGGCGCCCCAAGAGAGGGCGGGGAAGATCAAAGGCATGGGGATTCCCAGATTGAGCAAGCGCTTCGATTTTTGGGCCGCCGGGATAAGGCAAGTTTAAAACGCGCGCCACTTTATCAAACGCTTCCCCAATGGCGTCATCAATGGTTCCTCCCAACAAGTGATATTTCCCAACACCACGTACTTCTAAAAATTGGCAATGCCCCCCTGAGACGAGGAGGAGAAGATAGGGGAACGCCACATCATGGGTAAGGCGTGCCGTAAGGGCGTGGCCTTCCAAATGATTTACGGCGATAAACGGTTTATTGAGAGTAGCGGCAAGACCTTTGGCAAACATGGTGCCCACAACCACACCGCCAATTAATCCGGGGCCGGCCGTTGTAGCAATTGCCGATAGATCAGACAACTTGATTTTTGCCGCCTCAATAGCTTGGGCGGCGAGAGTGTGTATCTTCTCAAGGTGGGCGCGTGCTGCCAACTCCGGCACAACGCCACCGTATTCTTGCTGTTGTGCGATTTGGGAATGCATTAAATTCCCAAGGACTTTCTTTTCCCTTGTGGTGGGATCATACGAAATAATGGCCACAGCCGTTTCATCACAGCTCGATTCAATGCCAAGGATAATATGGGGGGAAGAGGTGATAGGACTATTCATGCTGCTTCTTTTTAAACACCTTTTGATGTTTACGCAAAAAATCGTTATCAATCAAGTAAGACATCTTTTTGAAGGCTTTTTCCCATGGTACCTCTTCGTATTGGATCCCGTGGTAGCCGGTTGGCCCTTGCACAAGTATCTCTTGTTGAGGATTATCTCAAAAGCATTCAAAAGGCTTACACCGTTCATATTATTAAAACGTCCGGGGATCTAATTCAGGATCGTCCCCTTTATGATATAGGGGGCAAGGCCCTTTTTTCCAAGGAGATTGAGCGTGCCCTTTTAGCAGGTGAAATCGATCTTGCTGTGCATTCGTTAAAGGATCTGGAAACGCCTCGGCCCAAGGGGCTTACATTATGTGCATTTTTACCCCGTGCCGATGCCTGTGATGTCCTTGTGACTGGATGCGACTTTGATGCAAAACATATTGAAGGATGTTCAATCCACGATCTTAAACCAGGGGCCGTTGTGGGGACATCATCCCCCCGTCGTATGGCGCAATTATTAGCGGTAAGAAGTGATTTAAAGCCCGTCAACATCCGCGGCAATGTGGAAACGCGTCTTCAAAAGCTTGGGGGGAGTAGTGCTGAATGTGATGCTGTTGTTTTAGCCAAGGCTGGGCTTGATCGATTGGGATATACAATTTCATCACAGGCCTGTGTACCCCTTGTGAGCATGATTCCATCCGCGGGGCAGGGGATTATCGCCCTTGAATGTCGTGATGATGATGCGCAAACAAAAACAATCATTCAGGGCATAAACGATTCTTCTGCAATGTGTGCAGCCTCCATTGAGCGGGGTGTTGTGGAGGAATTAGGGGCGTCATGCCGTTCAGCGGTTGGGGTGCATGCCCAGGTTTTAGATGATTCTATTATTGTTCATGGCTTTGTAGAAAACAAAGGTGTAACTGTGGTTAAGGAGACTTTTTCGCTGTCCCAACAGCCATCCCTTATCATTGAAAAAATACGCGAAAAACTCCCTCGTTTTTAAGAAGTTATTCAGATATAGGGTGGTATTTATACAGCTATTTCCATCACTGAGACAGGGTGGGATTTAAATGTATCTATGCCTATTTTTCTCCATCCAAGATACTCGTAGTACTGAACGATTTTAGGATCAAAGGTAAATAAATACAGCTTTTCAAAGTTGAGGTCTTTTGCTTTTTGGATGGCAACATCAATCAACATTTTGCCAATCCCACGCTTTTGATGATGTGGATCAATGACTAAATCCCCGATCCAGGGCCCTAAAACGGGTCTAATGCCCCCTTGTAATTCCAATGTGCACGATCCCACAGGAATTTCATCATGTAGGGCAATATAAGTAAGGGGCATATCATGATTTATCTCATCACGATAAAGAGATTCGATTTCGTCAAGTTCAATCTCCGGCATCCAAATTTTCCCCAAAACGTCATGCCAGATCGTTGATAGTCTGGGGATGGCGTGTGGATGATTTTTCAAAAGATCGATTTTGATCATAAAATTTCTTCTAATAAAAATTCATGAGATATGCTTATGGAATTTTGCTGAACCTTTACGCTTCCTCGCCAATATCTTCATTCCAAAGGGTGGGGTTATCTTGGATAAATTTGGCCATCATGGCGGTGGTTTCAGTGTCGTTTAGAACAACAACCTCAACCCCGCGATCCTTTAAAAGCTGTTCCTCCCCCATAAAATTAGCATTTTCCCCAATCACTACCCGGGGAATGCCATAAAGGATAACTGTGCCCGTGCACATGGCGCAAGGAGAGAGAGTGGTGTAAAGGGTTGCTTTTTTATACACATCCGCCGTGAGCCTCCCTGTATTTTCAAGGCAATTGGTTTCCCCGTGGTGGATGACACTGCCTTTTTGCACGCGTTGGTTATGGCCTCGCCCGATGACTTTTCCGCCCACCACAAGGGCAGCACCAACGGGAATGCCCCCTTCGGCAAGCCCTTTTTTAGCTTGGGTAAGAGCTTCTTGGTAAAATTTAAGATCATCAGCGTGAATCATGGGGGGACTTAAAAAAAGAATTCTTATCCCTTATTCTAAGTCAAGAATGCGCTGATAAATATCTCGTTTTTTAAGGGAATATTTCTGAGCGAGGATTTCGCTGAGCTCCTTCACGGAATATTTTTTTCGCAAAGTCTGAATTTCTTGATCCAGGGTTTTTAGGTCAACCTCTTGATGGCTAGGGGGGCTAAGAAGAAGGACAATTTCCCCCTTGGCAGGGTGAACTGTGTAGTGATTCATCACATCAGGAAAGGACCCGCGCTGAACCTCCTCAAACATTTTTGTGATTTCCCGTACAATGGCAACTTCCCGTCCTTTGAAAACAGGGGCCATGAGGGCAAGATCCTTTAAAAGTTTTTGTGCTGTTGAGAAGAAAATTAGGGTGTAGGGAATATACTGAAGCGCCTCAAAATCCTTGGAATTTACAAAACCTGCAAAAACAAAATGATCCGTTGGCATGGCTGAAAGGGTAAGGGCCGTAATCACAGAAGAGGGGCCCGGAAGGGAAGTGAGGGGGATTTTTTCAGCGACTACTTCGCGCACAAGTTTATATCCCGGATCGGAAATAAGGGGGGTTCCCGCATCGCTAATGAGGGCGATGGAACGTCCTTGCTTTAATTCTTCCACGATTTTCGGGCGCATTTTTTCGGCATTATGCTCGTGATAGGAAATAAGTTTTTTCTGAATCCCAAGGTGGTGGAGGAGTTTTGTGCTCACGCGGGTATCTTCACACGCGATCATATCCACAGATTTAAGAGTTTCAACGGCGCGTAATGTAATATCCCCTAAATTCCCAATGGGGGTTGCAACGATATAAAGGCCAGGGGAAATGCTTTTGTTACTATGGGTGTGCAGACCATCTGAATCACTGTTGGCCCGTTTTCCGGAAAAAGATGAGCGCGGTGTTGGTTTTTTCTGCATCACAAAAAGAAAGGGGAATGGTGCCGTCGGAGAGGATCGAACTCTCGACCTCACCCTTACCAAGGGTGTGCACTACCACTGTGCTACGACGGCAAAATTGACGTGGACACTATGCCATAGGTATAGTGGTTCAGCAAGAAAAAAGCCGGATAAAAAAGATATATTCATATGACACGACACAAACGCTATGACGCCCTCAGCAAAGCCTTGCGGGAAAACCTTTTAAAAAGGAAAACACAAATTCGTGGCCGCAAAGAAGATGATGCGGAACGAAAAGACAGCGGGGCTCTTTTAAAAATAAATGACAAAGAGAAACAAGGGGGGGATACATCTGAGCTGATGGATGATGATACTTCCGTGGCTTCGTCGTAATTTGTTTTGCGGAAGAGGGTGGGGGGACGAAAAAAATACTTTAGCGTATGCGAGCACTTTAAATCAGGGCTAGTCGTTTAAAACGTTCTATGACAAGGGATCTGTAGTCGTTTTTAACAATAGGTGGTAAAAAGCTTCTCTCAATCAGAGATTCCCATAGGGGAAGAGCGCTGCGAAGACGTTTTGCTGTATCATCAATGATACGCAGCTGAAGAGCGAGGACATCCCTACCAAAGTAATCAAAGAAATCATGAGCCGCCAACTTTCTTTTCTTCCCTCGAATGGGTAGCGCTATCTCTTCTTCCACCAGATTACCCATGGCTAGTGTAGTATTCACGAGATCATAGCTTGGAGATAATGTGATCTTGTCGTCACGACAAATAAGTGAAAAATTTTTAAGATGCATATCTTCATTCCCAACTAAAAAATTGAAAAGTGTTATGTGAAAGAGTTTTTCCTTCTCAAGCGCTGGGAATGTCGTGAATTTTTCAATGATCTTGGCAACCTTTTCCATGGAACTTTCATATTTTGTTTGACGATTCTCTCCACTCAATTGTGCAAAATCTTCTACGGGGATTTTATGCTTCAAGGGGGTTTTAAGGGATGCACGATCAAAGCGTTTGATCCAATAACTCATGCGACCATCCTTACAATAGATAAGCCCATGAAGGGGCACCAAGAGCCCAAATGCTTTGGCAAGCCGCATGGTGAGGTCTTCGTTTTCAGGCAAATGGGGCCACAAGATACTTTGTGGTTTCATGATAAAAGTTCCCCCTTTTTCCTTGATAGTGAAAGTTTCATGGGATGCATCAAAAACGACACTTAATTTTGGTTGCACACCTTGGATTGAGAGTTTGCTTGCAAGGCGTATTGCTTGGGCTTGTTGCTCCTCGGTGGTGTAAGGAAAATCCCCAAGATGAAGAATACTTTTTGAGAGAAGGTGAATCCCTTTAAGAGAATATTTTTCTTCATCCTTACGAAGGGCGGTATAAGTGATGGGGCAAATACGTTCCATTCCTACACCTCCTCAGAGTGATTCTGAGGGTTATCAAGGAGCACTGTCACAGCGCCGACAAGGTCTGAACCAACAACTAATAACTGCCCCAAATAATCATCAACATCTAATTTATGGGAACGCAAGAGCGCCTCAAGCTGCACTCCTTCGGGAAGTAATCCATCAAAAAAAGGGGGAAATCCCTGAAAAGTATGGGTTTTTTGATGGGAGGGCATCGTAAGGGAAACAGGTGGCCCTGTGTAATCTTCATCATACGTAAAACGATAATGATGCTGATCAATTTTTTCTAAAAGACCGCAATAGGAATCATTATAAAAAACACGTCCTCTCATGGAATGTTTTCATCTCCTAAGACGCTATGATTTAAGGATAGCGTTGCATTAAGGTAGTCTAAAATGGGAAATAGAGTGCTGAGTTTAAGCGTTGGCTTTCCTCCTTCGAGATTTTGAATGGCCGTACGGCTGAGATTTGTTCGAAGAGCTAAATCACTTTGTGATAGACCAGCCTTTTTCCTTAAAAGTCTCACAGCGTGCCCTAGGCTTTTAGTGCTTTTTATATCCACCAGAATGCTCTCTGCAAAAATCAAAAATGGTTTTAATGATGTATGATAACATGTTTTTCAAACAAATCAATGAAAATGATTCTTGTAAAAAGCAAAAACGGCTTTAATTATCTGCGATAACATATCTCTCGAGAAAAATCAGCCGTTATGATTCTTGTAAAGATCAAAAATGTATCTTTTGTTTAAATCATACTAAAATATGACGTGGTTTATAAATATGATGCAATTTGTTCTGCCGCCAATAGCTCAAAAAACGGGGTGCAGAAAATAACTGTGTGAATTCAAACACAGAATAAAAAGAAAAATCATTATGTGTTTATCCTCTCTTTTAGGGGAAGATGAAATATTGCTAACTTGAGATGTTTAGCCTTTATTTTTGAAGAAAAGCTGTGTGCGATTTTCCCAGGAAATTCTTAGTTTTGATGTTGTTTCTTCTGGCGGCATGCTCGTCTGAGCAAAAAATGCCTCCTAAAATTGTGGAAGTTGAAAAGATTTCTTATCACTCTATTCAAGAGACAATAGCTTTAATTGGCACAGTAAAAGCCAAAGATGAAGCAATTTTAACGGCGCGAGCCTCTGGAAATGTGGATTTTTTGGTACATGCAGGGGATGCGGTGAAGAAGGGCGATATCATTGCCGTTGTGCAAAACCCCATGCTTGAAAAGAATGTAACCCTCGCAGAAGATGCCCTTAATATTGCTCAAAAACAATATGATCGAGGAAAGCAACTTGAAAAAACAAATACCATTGCCGCAGAAGGTCTTGAAAACAAGCATCGCGAGGTATTAAAGGCCGAGCAAATGCTGGCTCAAGCGAAAAGAGATCTTCAAAACGCTCAATTTATAGCCCCCTTTAATGGTGTTGTTGGGGTTTTTCGTATTCAAGAAGGTGGCCATGTTAATGTAGGAGATCTTTTAGTTGCAGTTTATCAGCCTGAGGAACTTGTCATTAATTTTGATGTGCCAGAACCCTTTGTGAAGGATTTGAATTCACAGGGTGAAGTTATTATCCAAGGGGTAAAGCACAAAATAAGTGGTTTCCAAAAGCTTATTGATCCTGAAACGCACATGGCCCCTGCGTATGTTAAGTTTGAGTGTAATGATTGTATCATTGGTTCGAATATGCCCTTGGAGCTTATCGTAAAGTTTGTCGATCATACCATTACACTTCCCTTTGAAGCCGTGAGTTTTGAGGGAGGGAAAACATCCATCTACCGCGTGAAGGACGGTAAAGCATACCCCGTTCCCGTTGAGCTTGGTGTTCGTCACAAGGATCGTATTGAAATTAAATCAGGTGTGAATGAGGGGGAGCTGATTGTGATTAAGGGGATCGCGCGCCTTTATCCTGAAGTAGAGGTTGCTGTGGCCGGACCGGAGTCAGCTCAAAAAGAGGCAGCAGATTCGGATAAAAAATCTGCGAATGAACAATCGTCCAAAGGCTAGACGATGAATTTTACTAGCATCTTTATTAATCGACCCGTTGCTGCGTGCGTTATAAACGCATTGATTCTTGTTATGGGTATGATGAGTTTTGAGGGGATACCCTTTCGTGAATATCCGGATATCGAGCTTCCCTTTATTACAGTAGAGGCAACCTATCCCAATGCTAGTGCTGAAGTGGTTGAGGGGGAGGTCACAAACCGCCTGGAGGATGCCTTATCCAAAACCGAAGGCCTGGATACACTTTCATCCAATACGCGATTTGAAAAGGTAACCGTGCGTATGAATTTTAAGTCGGGGACATCCATTGATCGCTCCATGATTTTGATTCGTGATGCGTTATCACAAGTGAAGAATGACCTTCCCAAAACAGTACTTGAACCTGTTGTAAAGCGTAGTAATGAGCAAGAAAATGGACCTCCTTTTATGGCGCTTCTTGTTTCCAGCAATACCTTAGATTTTTCACAGTTATATCACTATGCCGAAACATCTCTTAAAAATGTATTTCGTAGTATTGCGGGGGTGGCGAATGTGCACGTTTGGGGCAAGCCCTATGTTATGTTGGTGAAGCTGGATGCCAACAAAATGCGTGCCCTTGGTCTTAATATTGAGGATATCACCCAAGCATTTGAAAAAAATAACGTTTCCTTGCCTGGAGGAAAATTTCAAGATGAAGTGCCTGTTTCCATTGATCTTAATCTGAGGACGGTGGAAGACTTTGAGATGTTATTGATTAAGGAAAATAAAAATCGCCCCATTTTGTTAAAGCATATTGCTGAGATTAAACTCAAAACCGACGAGAGAAGCTTTCGCATTCGATCCCAGGATAAAAAAGGCGCCCTCATTTTAAGTATGACACCGTCGAGTGATGCAAATCCCTTGGATGTATCAAATCTTGTCAAAACGGAAATTGAGAGAGTAAAAAAAACACTGCCAGACGACATCAAGGTGGATCTTGAAATTGATCAGGCTGATTTTATTCGCGCATCCCTTAAAAGTGTGGAACATTCGATTGTTGAAGCAGTTATCCTTGTGTTAGGGATTATTTTCCTCTTTTTACGGAATTTCCGAGCAACCATTATTCCTATTATCACAATTCCTATTTCGGTGATTGGATCCCTCGTTATTTTGAAAATGTTTGGGTTCTCCCTTAATACATTGACTCTTCTTGCCATTGTCTTGGCGATTGGTCTCGTGGTGGATGATGCTATCGTTGTGCTTGAAAACATTCACAGACATATCGAAGAAGGAGATAGTCCTTTAGAGGCTTCCCTTAAAGGGGCTAAGGAAATTGGTTTTGCCATTATTGCCATGACCATGACGTTGGCCAGTGTCTATATCCCCATCGCGTTCTTGGATGGATTTTTAGGAAGGCTTTTGTCTGAGTTTGCCGTAGCCCTTGCGGGAGCAGTATTGGTGTCTGGTGTTGTGGCTTTGACCCTTACGCCTATGATGTGTTCCCGAATTTTGAAGTCCCAGGATCATCACTTTTTGCCCCAGGTGGATGTTTATCTTGCAAAACTTCTCAGCCTCTATCAAAAAGCACTGCTTTGGATCCAAGATCATGGAAAAAAGATAACACTTGTCGCCTTAGCAATCTTGGCTATTAACGTGACGCTTTACCGCTTTTTACCAAGTGAGACAACTCCTAAAGAAGATAGGGGAATGGTGGGAGTGTGGATGCCACCCATTCCTGGGAAAAATCTTGATGCCCTTGATGATGCCACACGAAAGCTTGAAGTGATTTTAAGTGATATTAAGGAACGTGCAAAAACCATTGTGTTTCTTGGGGAATGGGGGGGGAGTGTTGTAATTCCTCTTAAAGAGCACGATCAACGAAACCGTAGTGCTAATGATATTAAAAATGAGATTCAAGGCCGTGTGATGGCTTTTCCCTCAACGGATATATGGGCGTGGAGTTGGGATTCTGGATTGCCTAATTTGGGAAGTGATGATGCCACAGCAGAGCTTGCTGCTGCCATTAAAACAACGAAAACTTACCCAAAACTTTCCCAAGATATGTTCGCATTTCGAAAAGTGGTCGAGGATGAAAAAGTCTTTAAGGACGTTTACCACGATTTACGTCTAAACAATCCTGGATACAAGATTGAAATTGATAAATTCATCCTTGCTCAAACAAAAATAACACCGGCACAAATTTCAGCAGCGGTGGAGACAAATTTCAGTGGCAACCGATTCTATAAATTTAAAAAAGACAACATTCAGTATCATATTGAGCTTATGACGAATTTAAATCCTTGGGATATTTCCAATATTTATATGCAAAGCCCCAAGGGGGATAGTGTGTCACTTGCGGCTTTGGCCAAAATGATTCCCGTAGCAACTCCCAAAGAATTAAAACACTATGGCCAAATGCGAGCCGCTATTTTGAATGTGAATATGCCAAGTGGCATGACGATGTCAACGGGGATTGAAAAAATCGAAGCTCTTATGGACAAGCATCTTCCAAAAAATCTTAAGGTTGAGTGGATTGGCGCTGCAAAGGTACAAAAAGAATCCTCTTCTCAAATGGCAATGTTGCTGCTTATGGGGCTTGTCTTTATTTATGCTGTGTTGGCGATTCAATTTGAAAGCTTTAAGGATCCGTTGATTGTTCTGCTTACGGTTCCTCTTGCGTCTGCGGGGGCACTTGTTGCCCTTTATGTCTTTGGGCAAAGTTTAAATATTTATACCCAAGTAGGCTTGTTGACGCTGATTGGTCTTATTACAAAGCATGGTATTTTGATTGTGGAATTTGCCAATAAGCTCAAAGATGAAGGTATGGATATTACCCAAGCTGTTTATAAGGCAGCAGCGCTACGGTTGCGCCCGATACTGATGACAACCTTGGCCATGGTGATTGGGTCCATTCCATTGGTGCTTTCCTTTGGAGCAGGGGGAGAAAGCCGCCGTGCTGTGGGGATCGTGCTTATCGGTGGATTGTGCGTTGGAACATTTCTTACCCTTTGGATGATTCCCTTTTTTTACCGTATTATTAAGCGTGCATAGCTTTCGATTTTTCCGTGGCGGAATGACAGTGATCATTCCCTCGTCTTCGGCGCGAGGTATGATGGTATCGCTATCATATCCGCGATCAGCGAGTAAATGCGCGGCATCCAGGCCCTCAATTAAATGACGACAGTCTTTAGTCTATAGCTTTAGCTATATAGGGAAACATTAACGAAAAATTAAACGATTTTACTGCACAGTTATTTTATAAAATTTTAGAATAATGGCATGGAATTTTATGTGTTGGACTTTAGAAGCATCGGCGGCGATTGCGGGAGTAGGAATTGCATGTACTATTCATGGGTATTTAAGAGGAGAAGATAAATCACTTTTGGTACCTCTTGGGTATTTTTCATTAATGGAGGTCCTGCAAGCATACACATACACCATAATAAACCAATGTGATAATCCGGCCAATCAAGTTGCTACTTTACTTGGATATATTCACATAGCGTTTCAGCCATTTTTTATCAATGCCCTATCCATGTATTTTGTCCCTCAAAAAGTAAGAGAAAAGATATCGGGACCTGTATATTTTCTTTGTTTTGCCTCAACAGTTTTTATGCTTCTCCAAGTGTATCCTTTTTCATGGGCTGGGAAATGTAGCGCAACAACAAAACTTTGTGGAGAGTATTTGTGTTCAGTTTCTGGGAATTGGCATATTGCATGGGTTATCCCTTTTAATGATCTTGGAAAAATCTTTGTTTCCCTTTTAGGGTATTTGCCAATAAATAATTTGGAGATGTTTGCTTATACTTTTTCGGTGTTTATCCTTCCCGTTTTATACGGATCTTGGCGTGTAACTTCATACAACTTTTTAATGGGACTAGTGTTAGCAGATTTTCTTACCAATAATCATAATGAGTCTCCAGCGGTGTGGTGCTTGTTGTCCGTTGGTATTTTACTTGTGATTACTTTTCGTCGTATCAGAAATTCAATGCGTGTAAAAAAGTGGTTTTGGTGGCCGAAGGCATGGTGTGAAGGTTGCAGTTAAAAATAATCTGTGAAAGCTTTGGCAAGTCATAAGGTTTTAATAAGAGGATAGTGCTTCAAAATTCCTTTGAAAAAGAGGTTGTCAACCCCTACATTGGAGTTGTTAATGAGAAGAATGCCAAAAACAATCATGCTGAATCATTGTGGAATTATCATCACGGGATAGCATCGCACACAGCCCTTTAAGAGTTGTGTTCTGGGACTCATCTTCCTATTTTTCGATTAGGACGTTTTGGGAACGGCACCTTTAAGTGTTTTTATTATGGAGTTCCTAAAGTGATCGTTGTACAAAACCTGTCAAAAAAATTTGCTGATAAAATTATACTGAGTGAAGCCTCGTTTCACTTTCCTGAGCAGGCGCGTATTGCCCTTGTTGGCCCTAATGGTACGGGAAAAACAACATTTTTAAATATGATGTGTGGTTTCGAAGAATCAGATGACGGAAATGTAGTTCATCCGCGCAAACTTCGCCTTGGGTATATGCCACAGATTTTTAACCCTCATCCGGCTGAGACTGTCCTTGAGGAATGTTTACAAGGGGCTATTGAACAGCAAGAGGTTTCACGCAAACGTCAAAGCTTGCTTGAACAAATGGAATCGGATTTTTCTGTGGAGCTTTATGAAGCGTTTGAACAAGAAGATGCCCTTTATTATGAGCTTGGCTGTCACCACCTGGACCATGACGCAGAGGAAGTATTAGCTGGCCTTGGTTTTTCAGAGTCCATCATCCTGGCATCTCCTTTGACGCTTTCGGGCGGGTGGCGGATGCGCCTTGAGCTTGCAAAGATTCTTTTGCGAAAGCCGAATTTTTTGATTTTAGACGAGCCGACGAACCACCTAGACCTTCCCAGTATTCGATTTTTTGAAGAGTATATGCTCAGTTTCAAAGGAACACTTTTGTTTGTGAGCCATGATCGTGAGCTTGTGAATCGTTTGGCAACCCATACGCTTTTTTTAAAAACGGGCAAACTTTTTTCATTTCCAGGGAATCTGGATGCGCTTTTGAAAAAGGTTGAAGAAGACAACGCCCAAACAGAACATACGTTGAAGAACATCCAATCCCGGGCTGAAAAAATTCAAAGCTTCGTAGATCGTTTTCGCTATAAACCGAGTAAGGCAAAACAGGTGCAATCCCGACTCAAAATGATTGATCGGATGAAGGCATTTGAAAGCACACTAAGTACAAGCGTTTTGGATTATGAAATGGAATTTGCCCTTCCTGAGGGGGAGAAAACGGGCAAGGAAGTGTACCAACTTGATAAATTGACCATTGGATATGATAAGCCACTCCTTAAACCCCTTTCCCTCATTGTGTATCGTGGGCAAAAAATTGCCATTACAGGTGCGAATGGCTTGGGAAAATCAACTATTTTGAAAACCCTTTTAGGGGACGTGAAACCTTTAGATGGCATTATAAAGTATGGGCATAACGTGAATATAGGATATTTTGCCCAGGAAAATAGCGAACGACTCGAGGGCGCTTTAACGGCCCTTGATAATGTGCTGGAAGGTTCAGAAGCTGTTTCTCAATTCCAAGCACGATCCCTCCTTGGAATGCTGGGGATTGGTGGAAAGGAAGCCCTTAAAAAAGTAGGGGTGATGTCTGGAGGTGAAAAAAGTCGTGTAGCCCTTGCAAAGCTTCTTGCTCAAAAACCCAATGTTCTGTTGTTGGATGAGCCCACAAACCACCTCGATATGGCGTGTGAAACAGCCCTCGCAACTGCCCTTGATAATTTTTCTGGAACAGTATTATTTGTTAGCCATAACCGCAGCTTTATCCAAGCGGCCGCAACACACATTTTGTGGCTTGATCAAGGTGGGGTTTGGTCCATGTATGATCATGAAGATGAAATGGCAAAAATCCTGAAAACACAATAAATACAGGGATGTGGGAGTAGAATTCGTTTTTTCAAAAAGATTGGAAAAGCGCAATGACATCAGGTGTGTTGTGTTTTCTAGTCTTTTTGCTGTCTTTTTCTTTGCATTGCCTTGAATTTTGTTTAAATTATCATAAAAGTTTCTTTTGTGCGATTCCGTGCAGCAATCTTTGCAAAACACCCATTCTGCTCCTCCCTCTTTAAGAGTGTTGGATCAAGTTTCTGATCTCTCCCCTTCGGTGGAGGATTATTTCCAATTGCTAAAGCCTCGCGTCATGGTGCTTGTGATCTTTACAAGCATTTGTGGGCTAGCCTTAGCACCAGGCACGCTCCATCCTATTATGAGTTTGATCGCGATTCTGTCCATTGCAACGGGGGCAGGGGGATCTGGGTGCCTTAATATGTGGTATGAGCGTCACCTTGATGCACGTATGAAGCGCACGCAAAATCGCCCCTTGCCCCAAGGGCGCATACATCCTGATTCTGCTTTAGCCTTTGGTCTTGTTCTTTCATCTGCTTCTGTGATGATGATGGCGGTAGCCGTTAATTATTTGGCAGCGAGTTTGTTAGCTTTTACAATTTTTTTCTATGTGGTGATTTACACCATGATTTTAAAACCAATCACTCCTCAAAATATTGTCATTGGTGGCGTTGCTGGAGCCCTTCCTCCCGTCATTGGGTGGGTGGCTGTGACACACCATATATCTTTGCCCCCTATCATGATGTTTCTTGTTATCTTTTTTTGGACCGTTCCGCATTTTTGGGCGCTGGCCTTGGTGAGGGGCGATGAGTATGCCCAAGCAGGTATTCCCATGATGCCCAGTGTAAGGGGAGCTCTCTCTACAAAATATCAGATGGTGTTTTACGCAATTCTTACGGTGATAAGTTCCCTTGGCCTTTGGAAAATTGGCTTTTTAGGGGCTTTTTATGGTGTGGTAGCGAGTGTCCTTGGTGTTGTTTTTGTAGCCCTTACAGTGCAACTTCTTTTTCGTGAAAAAGGTGGCGAAATGCGGCTTTTTGCCTATTCGATTGCGTATCTATTTCTTTTATTCTTAGGGATGATTCTTGATGCGAGGTTTATGTAATGATTGATCAAAATCTGCGCAGGCGTAATATCGCTGTGATGGGAATCTTGGTCGCGATGGCGCTGCTTCTCTATGCTGTGGGTTTTATTCGTTTGCAAATATGAAACGGCTTTGATGATTCTATGCTCCAAAAGAATATAGGTCTTTTTCTTGCGGGACTGGTCCTTTTTATGCTGGGTCTGGCCTTTGCATCGGTGCCGATTTACCGTATGTTTTGCCAGGAAACGGGGTTCGCAGGAACACCGCGCATTGCCAAAATGTCTGAACTTCCCACCAAAAAATTAGATCGCACGATAAAAGTGCGTTTTGTCGCTAATGTCAGTCGCGATTTGCCTTGGGAATTCAAAGCCTTGCAAGCTGAAAAAACGGTAAAGCTTGGGCAGGTGGGGTTGGCGTTTTACCACGGTAAAAACACGGCGGATTATCCCGTCACAGGAATGGCAACTTATAATGTGAGCCCTGAAAAAGCTGGTCAATATTTTAACAAGGTGGCTTGTTTTTGTTTTGAACAACAGCTTATGGAACCTGGTCAAGCCATGGATATGCCTGTTCAATTTTTTATTGATCCAGACCTTGCCAAGGACCCGGTTCTTGATGATGTAAACGAAATTACACTCTCATACACGTTTTTTTGGTATCGGGATCAAAAGGAGTTTGAGCGTGCCGCCGGACAGGCCCAAAAACAAAAACCGCACTAAATCATTTAAAAAAGTTCTGATTCCAAAATATTTCATGCTCTCCTCCTACACTCCAAACCAACGACCGCGAACAAGGGTTAAATAAAGGGCGCTCAATCGTCCCGCATGTCCAGGATAGCAACCGCCACCTGTGCGACTGTTATCACACACTGTTTGAATCATAAGATATGTATATGTTGGATCATCCTTGGCCAACGACCAGGTGCGGGCAAAAATATCCAAAACATCGACAGAGGTTTCCGAGGCTTCTTTGATAGACGACGAAATATGCGCTCTTAGTCCTCCTAAATTTTGTTGGAGGGTTTTTAAAAGCCCCCCTTCAAGGACGGCGCACTGTTTTCCCATTTCTTGGGAAACGCTATCAAACCCTGTCAAATTTTTACCAAGGAGATTGCTTGAAAACGTATCCTTTTGAAGGATTGTGGAGATAATATCTTGAAATCCTATGATGCGGTTAAAGGCATGAACATCCATATCATACTGTGTTTTTTTTGACCGTTCGTCATAAAGAGTAAATATCGCTTTGACTTCCTTTGGGGGAAGGATCTGGCTCTGCCACTTAGCAAGGGCAAGGGCAACATCAGAATCACTTTTTTGTTTTTCATCTGTTTCTGATGGTTTTTGCGCTGCAGCAGAGAGAGCGGGCGCTGATGATAAAACAATCGCTTCAGCTTTTTGGGGTGCAGATGAACTTGACGCCAAAGAAGAATGGCTGATGTATGTAACTCCAACAAGAAGAATCAATAATGATGAAAGGAAAGTCATCATCAGCATGCCAAAATAAAAATATATTATTTTATTATAACGTTATTTTTATTAATAAATGGTTAACAATAAATAAAAAGCCATCAATTCAATTAAGAAGGATGGCTTTTGTTAGAGTCTACCCCCTTTAGGGGATGATTCTAGAGATTTGCAAACTGCTGACGAAGGAATGCTACATACAGTTGCGCAAGGCGCCCTGCGTGCCCAGGATAGCACCCACCACCTGTTTGGCTGTTGTCACACAATGTTTGAATAAGGGTACGTGTTGCCCCCTTATCCCCCTTGGCAAGGGACCACACGCGAGAGAATAGATGAAGAACATTCGCTCCAGTTTCACCTGCTTCCACAGCATTGGTTGTAATGTGACCTTTGAGGGTTCCCAGATTGGTCGCAAGATCCCCCTCAAGCTTTGTGTCAATCTCCTTACATGCGGCTGTAAGCTCAGCAATGATGGTGTCAAGGGCCGTGTCTGCCTTTGAAAGAGTATCTTGAGCTGTGATAAGGGGGAGAAGAACCTTAAAGTTCATGGCTGCGTTGAATTGGTGCACATCATTTTTATGTTTTGCCTCATTTTCTTTGAAAGCATTAAAAGCTTTTGTATAAGCTACATAGGCATCGCGCAGGTCTTTGTTCGCCAAACGTTGAGGGTGGTGAGTTCCAGCATCCTCAGCTTGAATACTTAATGCAGCAAGGTATACACGTGTGTCTTCTTCATCCTTCTGACGTTGCAATAAACGTTGTGCTTGTTCTTCATTGGCGAGTCTTTGTGCCATGTCAGAATCTTTTTCTTCAAGCTCGCTTTTCCCTTTAATAGAAGAAGCATTTCCTCCACTTAACTGTTTGACAAGGGCAAGGGTCGCTTGTTCTTGTCGCCACTGGGCAAGAAATTGTGCCTTTGTCTCAGGGTCGAAAATGCTGAGATCAATCATTCCCATCCCTTCAAGGGTAATGTGTGAGGGTTCTCCACTGTTGGCTGAGGATGAAGAAGATGAGGAGGATGACGAAGCACTTGCAGAGGGCAAAGGGGCGCTTTTGTGTTGAGAGTCAGGAATTTTGTGATTTTTCTTCTGGCCCCCTTCTTTTTTATCTTTTTCTGAATCCTTTGATTTTTGCACAAGGGGAGAAGCTGATTTGGACAATTGAGATGCTAATTTGGCATCTTCCTCTGAAATTTTTTGACGGCGTTGATTTTCCGCAGCTTCTTCCTGTGCAAGCAATCGAAGAGTTGCCCACATATCTTTATCAGGAACCTGTGATGCCCGATATGTTGTGCCTCCAACAGAAAGTACTTCTTCTGAAGAACCATAAGCGCTCACCGCGCCAGTCAATATTGCAATTGTTAATAACAATTTTTTATACATATGTTTTTCCATTTTTTAATTTTTATTGTATGTATACTGAATATAATTGGAATTAGTTAATTTTCAATATGATTTTTTGACCAAGTTCTTGGCTCAAACAAGGGCTAGCCAGGTCCTATAATCTTCTTGTATAGATGACTTAAGTTTTTAATAAGGCTTTTAGTGTCTATGAATCTTTCTTTTTTCCCCCAAAAAAATCTTCTTCGAATAATGGGTATAGGTGTTGTTTTAGCTGCTGTTGGTGTGACAGAAGGAGTGGCTGAATTTAAACCAGCCATTGCAAGGTTGGGGGAGCCACGATATGACTTTTCCAAGGATACCCATTTCCCTTATCGGGACCCCAACGCGCCCAAAGGCGGGCGTATTCGCATTGGGACCATAGGCACCTTTGACAGCCTGAATATGTTTACAGTGAAGGGGGTTGCTGCAGAAGGTCTTGCATATACTTATGCGTCTCTTATGCGCCGAAGCACGGATGAACCTTTTACTTTGTATGGTTACATCGCAGAGGGGATTGACGTAGCACCCGATTATTCAAAAGTGACGTTTAAGCTGAATAAAAAAGCGCAATTTCATGACGGGACCCCCATCACGGCGGAGGATATCGATTTTACGATCAAACTCCTCCATGACAAGGGATGGCCACGGTACAAGCAATATTACGGAAAAATCAAAAAGCTTGTGATTCATGATCCCCATACACTTACCTTTGAACTAAAGCCAGATGATAAGGGGCATTATGATCCCGAACTACCTATGATTATGGCGTTGATTGTTCCTCTTTCTAAAAAACAGTTAGAAGGCAAGGATTTTCTTTCCCTTGGTATGACGGCCCCCATGGGAAGCGGTCCTTATAAAATTAAATCTGTGGATGCGGGGCATAAGGTTGTTTATGAGCGTGTTAAGGGGCATTGGGGAGATGACATGCCCATTAACAAGGGTAGTTCAAACTTTGAAACGGTGGAAATTGTTTATACCAAAAATGCCACAACGCACTTCCAAGAATTCCTCTCAGGAGGAGTTGATATTTATTTTGAGACGAATCCCAACCAATGGAATACGGGATACGACGTTCCAGCTGTAAAAAATGGTGCGATTCAAAAGCTCTCTTTTGAACATAGACGTCCCGTTGCTGTGAAAACGCTTATTTTTAACATGCGTAAACCCATTTTTGAGGATTTGCGTGTGCGTCAGGCCCTTAATTTTGCCTTTGATTTTGAGACACTCAACAAAATTGTATTTTTTGATGCATTTAAACGCGTGGGAAGCTTGTTTGAAAACACACACCTTGCCCATAGTGGACCTGCAAGCAATCTGGAACGAAAAATCCTTGCGCCGCACATGAAGCTTGTGGAAAGGGAAATAAAGGCAGGCTCACTTCCCGCGGATCTTTTGGAAAAACAGTATCAATCCCCTGTTACCAAGGGGGATGGTAATCAGCGTGATAACTTGGCCAAGGCAGATGCGCTTCTTAAGCAAGCGGGATGGACTATTAATAAGGATGGTAAACGTGTGAATGCCAAGGGTGAAGTTTTGACAATTGAATTTTTAGTCAAGGATCCAAAGCTTGAGAAAATTGCCCTTGCATATCAACGAAGCCTCAAACACCTTGGCGTAGAACTTAAGGTGCGTCTTGTGGATACAGTGCAGTACGAGGCACGCATGGCGGATCGTGAATTTGATATGGTCATTCATACATGGTCAAACTCCCTGTCTCCAGGTGTTGAGCAAGCGTACTACTTTAGTCGTCATACAGCTGATACAAAGGGAAGCAGCAACTACATGGGGGTAAAAGATGAACTGATTGAGGAACTGGCTAAGGATATCGCAAAAGCTAAAACTCCCGAAGAATTACAGGGGTATGTACATAACCTTGATCGTTTCATCATGCATAAGCAGTATTTTATCCCATTGGATTACAATAATGTGACGATGGTGGCTTATCACACAAAACGTATTGGTTTTCCTAAACCTGATCCCGATGTTGGGTTTAATATCGTTGATAACGGATATGCCCTGGCGCATGATGAAGAGGAAGTTATCAGCGTGTGGGATAGGACTGTTGCATGGATCAAGGGGCTTTTCGTCAAGGGTTAAAAGAAAAGAGGCCTTTTAAAAATTCAACTGTGGCTCATGCCCATGGGTGGGGGCTCAAGGGGACGCTTCTTTTCATTGCGTCTTTAACGGTTCTTGCGGGGGCGATTATTGCGCCCTCTCTTCCCAGTATTACAAAGCATCTTATTGATAATGGGTTAGATGCTGATAAAGCTGAGTTTTGGGGGCGCATGTTGCTCTCTATCCCAGCTCTTTTTATTATGTTGGGAAGCCCCTTTGTTGGCTATGTTCTTGATCGGTTTGGTCGCCTCAAAGTTTTATATATGGGCCTAACCTTGTATGCTTTTACAGGTGTTTGGGCAGGGATTTATCCAACACTGGAAACGCTTCTTTTAAGTCGAATGGGTTTAGGGTTTGCTGTCGCCATGACTATGGTCTCAGCCATCACTTTGGCATCCGATTATTTCAAGGGGGAGGAGCGCGCCAAATTTTTTGGTATTTTTAGCAGCAGCCTTTCCATGGGGGGGATTGTCTATTTTATGATGGGAGGCTTTGTTTCCGAGCTTCATTGGCGCGGCCCCTTTTTTATCTATTTAATTGCCATTCCTGCGATTTTCTTTACAAGAAAATATCTTTTTGAGCCTGAGCGTCAAAGCGAAGAATATTCCCATGAAGAGGGAGATGTTCTCCCCAAGCTACGTATCTTTATGATTTTTGTGACGGGTGTTATGCACATGGGAATTTATTTTGCGATTCCTATTCAGCTTCCCTTTGCTTTGTCGGATCAAGGATTTACGAGTCCCATGTATATTGCTTTTGCGACCTCGTGTTGCAGTGCTGGCGTAATTATGATGTCGTTGAACTATGGGCGCATTCACCGGATGATGAGCATGCCTCTTATCTACGCCTATGGCTTTTTGATGGTCGCTGCAGGGTATGGAGGTGTCTTTTTAAGCCAAAGTTTTATGCACGTATGCATCAGTCTTGTCTTTACAGGGCTTGGTTTTGGGTTTGTGCTTCCTAACAATGCATCCTGGCTGTTAAGCATTACACCAGCACCCTATCGTGGAAGGATGAGTGGGGGATTGAGCTCCAGTATAAATTTTGGTCAGTTCCTTTCTCCTATAGTTAGCTTTCCCATTGTTGGGCTCTACTCTAGCCGTGCTGTTTTTTTCATGTTTGGATTGCTTGGGCTTTGTGTCAGCTTGTTTTACCTTGGTTACAATCAGTTTAGAAAGAACTGACACCGCCAAAGGGAGTAGGACAAAAACTCTCTTGTTGACACATTTTGTTGTAAACTCAGCCTTGTCAAAGGGCTGGAAGTACCTTTAATCTGGCACCAATTCAATAGAAAAATATAATTCAGATGACAGCCCTTCCTAAGAATTCCTCCCCTAAAAAATCTTTGCAATTCATCGATCTCCAAGCGCAACAAGAACGTATTCGCGAAAAAGTTGACGCTCGTATCAAGGCAGTGTTGGACCATGGAGCCTACATTATGGGCCCTGAGATTGCTGAATTTGAAGCGGCGCTTTCCCGTTTTTGTGGGGCAAAGCATAGCATTTCCTGTGCTAATGGTACGGATGCCTTGGCTTTGATTTTAATGGCGAAGGGTGTGGGTCCCGGGGATGCTGTGTTTGTTCCAACATTTACCTTTGCAGCCACAGCAGAAGTAGTAGCGTGGGTGGGGGCCACGGCTGTTTTTATCGATAGCGATCCCGATACCTTTAACATGGATGTGACTTCCCTTGAAGCTGGGATTGCAAAAGCAAAATCCATGAACTTAAAACCAACATGCGTCATTCCAGTGGATGTTTTTGGATTGCCCGCCGATTTTGATGCAATCTTTAAAGTAGCAGAAGCCCATGGTTTGTGGGTTTTGGATGATGCGGCTCAGGGATTTGGTGCGACGTACAAGGGTAAAACTGTTGGTAATATTGCCCATGCGACGGCAACAAGCTTTTTCCCTGCAAAACCTCTTGGATGTTATGGGGATGGCGGCGCTATTTTTACAAATGATGATGAGCTCGCCGCTGTGATCAAAAGCCTCCGCGTGCACGGTCAAGGATCCGACAAGTATGATAACGTTCGCGTTGGCATGAATGGACGATTGGATACACTCCAAGCTGGAATTTTGATTGAAAAGCTCGCTATTTTCCCAGAAGAAATCACAATGCGTAATCGCGTAGCTCAATATTACAACGACGGACTTGAAGACTGTGTCAAAGTTCCCGTGATGCCTGAGGGATTAGTCTCCACATGGGCACAATATACGGTTCTTCTTCCAGAAGGAGTGGACCGAAATGCAATCGCAACTGCGTTAAAGGAAAAGGGCGTGCCAACGGCGATTTACTATCCCAAGCCTGTTCACCTTCAAACAGCTTATAAGCATTATCCTCCTGCAACGGACGTTCTTCCCACAGCAGAAAACATCGTGGATCGTGTGTTGAGCTTGCCCATGCACCCTTACTTAACACAGGAAGATCAAGACTTTATTATGAGTGCTGTAAAAGAAGTCCTCGGAGCTTAAGCTTTTGGAAAAGACTCTCCTTCAGCCTGTGTTTTATCAGGGAAGGAGGCGTGCATAAAGGTTATCTTGTAACCATCGGGGGTGTTGCAAATAGTAACGTTCCCACGAAGATGATCAAAAGTATACGTTGTCCCCCCGATGGTAATATGTGCTGTGAAAACCGCAGCAATAAACATGGGGTTATCTTCGCGCCAGACAACATTTGAGGACATCATAATGCTACCGGCTTCGGATTGGCTCCAGTCCCTTAAAAGCTGTTCTTCCATGGCTTTTTTCCCATGACGGTATTCATCTACGCCTGTACCCCACATAATGGCATCGTCTGTAAAAAGGTTGAGGATTTGCCCAAGATCCCGTTTGCTATAGGCTGTGCAAAATTGCTCTAAAACATCAAACGCTGGGTGATTACTGGCGTTGATAGCTGCTTGGGAGGATGTCTGCATGGGGAGGCTCTAAAGGAATGTGTTGATGGAAGAAGTCTAAAAGAAATCCACAAAACTGTCCTGTAGAATTTTATTAAATTTTTCCGAACACAAAAACATCCTCGACATGATTCTTGCCTGCGATAATGCTGGTGGTGTGTTTTAGGAAATAGGCACCTCGCCTTTTGTAAAATTCCTTAGCACGGATGTTTTTCGTATGGCAGATGATCTGGATGGGAGTGAGATTTTCTTGGCTCAGAGTATCGATAGCTTTTTCAAAGAGAGCTTTCCCGATGCCCTTTCCCTGAAATGCTCGAAGAAGGTAAAGTGCGTAGATTTCACCAAAGCAATTCTCAGCACTATTTTTATGAAGCACAGGGCCAAAATCGATAAATCCCACAATTTTTTCATCCAATTTAGCAAGGAAAGTTTTTTGACCTTGATCACTGTTCCCTAATGATGTGCGCCATTTTTTAGCGCGTTCTTTTTGATCACAGCTATCTAAAAACTCATCGGGAAAAATTCCACGATAGGTTTCTTGCCATCCCTGAACGTGAACCTTGGCAATTGCATCCGCTTCGTGTGAGGCTGCGAGGGATATGGCGAATGTCATATGAGGAACTTTCGCTTTCTATGCACCAACATATCATAACGTCGGTTCAGGATCCTGCGACCAATTCACCATTTTACCTCGTGTAAAATCCCATCGGTACAGCCATGAAACACCTGATGACGCATAAAAATTATCAGGCTCTTTATAGGCTGGATCTGTCAAGGCATCATCCAGTGGTATGAACTGATAACCATAATTTTGTGCGATTTTTAAAAGATCCCTCATGGCATAGGCGTTAATTTGATTGCAATGCAAAAGCCATATATGTTTTATGTTCCGACCAAATATTTTTTCCGAAGCTCGCTTGTAAAAAGCAAATTTTAGTTTTGTATGTTCAAGATATTTTGCAATGATTGTATGCTTCTTATCGGGGTGCTTTCGAAGCTCTCTGTTGAATTTCCAGTCGTCTGTGTCAATTGTAACAGGAGCAATCACATACCCCTCCCTTTTTAAAAAGGACTCAAACGAATCGCGTGCCTCCTTGGTCGCACCAGTATCAAGATAAGGATGCCTGAAATAACGGAGAGACATGCCTGCATTAGCAAGAAGTTTTTTGGAAATTTTTTCTCCTTCAAGCACATCTTTTTGAAATTCTTCAACCTTTACGTTGCTCAAAGATTTATGAGAATATGTATGATTTCCAAGCAAATGCCCGTTATCAATCCATAGCTGAAGAATGGCGATTTTTTCGTTTGTTTGACCTTTTTTATAAAGTTTGCCCTCATTTACAAACCCAATGGCTGGAGCATTAAATTCTTTGAGCGCTAGCAAGATAAGCTCGTTAATGGCACGCTGATCGCTAACGGGCCACTCATCTTGTGGCAAGGGGAGATCATCAAATGTAAGAGCAATTCCATCAGCATAAATTGCACTGGGAAAGACTAACAAAAACAGAGTCAGCAGCAGGCGTTTCATCTTTTTTCTATCAGATTTTAGCTGGGATAGAAGTGATCTTAAGCCTTCAGCGCTTGTTTTTGAAGGTCAATAAGTTCTTGGATGCCTTTTTTCCCATGTTCCAGCATGGCAAAGAAGCTTTTTTCATCGAAGGCTTTCTTTTCAGCGCACGCTTGGACTTCGACAATTTTTCCAGAGCCTGTCATGACAAAATTTGCATCCACCTCAGCGGAGGAATCTTCCACATAATTCAAATCCAATACCGATTGCCCATCCACAATACCGCATGAAACCGCTGCTACATAATCTGTAAGAGGGAGTGATGAAAGGGTTTTTTTATCCACAAGTTTTTGTAACGCTTGGTGAAGCGCCACATAAGCCCCCGTAATACTTGCGGTGCGAGTGCCCCCATCGGCCTGGAGAACATCACAATCGATTTTAATGGTGCGCTCCCCCAAAGCTTTGAGATCCACAACCGCGCGAAGGGAGCGTCCGATGAGGCGTTGAATTTCTTGGGTGCGCCCTGTTTGTTTTCCCTTGGCGGCTTCGCGGTCAACACGTTGTTGGGTGGAGCAAGGAAGCATGCCGTATTCGGCGGTGATCCATCCGGTGCCAGAATTTCTTAAAAAGGGCGGCACCTTTTCATCAATAGTCGCCGTGCACATCACATGGGTATCCCCAAATTTTACAAAACAGGAGCCAAAGGCAAATTTTGCAAAACCAGCCCCCAAAAATACAGGGCGGAGATCGTTTGCTTGTCTTTTATCGATGCGCATGGAATAATATGGTCACTTGACGGTTTTTATTTCCTTTACTACATAAGACAGTGGGGAGGCAAGTCATATACCTCATTGCGTTGAAGTGAGTGACGCTGCATCCTTGTAAAATTAAAGTTTTTCTGGGGCGCTAGGATTCACGCAACACCTGCATCACAGACTTCATTAGGTACGGCATGGCTTTTTCAGATTTAAACAAAAGATCCCTCGAGATTTTTCGTCAATTGGTGGATGCCTTTATCGAAACGGGAGAGCCTGTTGGATCGCGCACCATTTCCCGCCGCCTTTCTGATAGCTTGTCCCCAGCAACGATTCGTAATGTTATGGCGGACCTTGAGGATGCGGGGCTTCTTTATGCGCCCCACACCTCTGCAGGACGCCTTCCCACGGATGCCGGTCTGCAATTTTTTGTACACGGGCTCCTTGAAATTGGAACCCTTGCCGAAAATGAGAAAAATCAAGTAGAGGAAGCCTGCCGTTCCAGTGGAAAGACCCTCGATGATGTGCTCGAGCAAGCCACAAGCCTTCTTTCGGGGTTGTCTAATTGCGCAGGCATTGTAATGGCGCCCAAGCTTGAGAGCCCCCTTAAGCAGATTGAATTTGTGCCCCTCAGTGGCACCCGGGTTTTGGTGATTCTGATCACCGAAGATGGGGTTGTTGAGAATCGTATTTTGGAATTTGATACTCCATTTTCGTCTTCATCACTTGTGGAAGCAGGTAATTACCTCACTCATAAACTCTCTGGCTTGTCCCTTTCTGAGGCAAAAGAACTGATCGCGAGGGAGCTTCTTTTACATCAACAACAACTCGACACCCTTGCATCCCAACTTGTTCAAAAGGGGCTTGCCGTATGGTCGGGGGAAAGCAGCACACGTAACCTCCTTGTCCGCGGACAGGGAAATCTTCTCCAAAATGTCACGGTTTTGGATGAGATTGAACGCGTGCGGCACCTTTTTGGTGTTCTCGAAGCCAAGGAAAATTTTGCATCTCTCCTTGATGCAGCTATTCGCGCTGAAGGGGTTCAGATTTTTGTAGGTGCAGAGCATGAACTTTTTAAAGTTTCTGGATGCTCCATGGTGGTAGCACCGTATAAAAATGCCCGCCAGCAAACCATTGGGGCCATTGGGGTTATTGGCCCAACCCGCATGAATTACGGAAAAATTATTCCCCTTGTGGACTATACAGCAAAGGTTGTAGGAAAGTTACTAAACTCGCAATAATGCATACAACACAAATAACTTACAGATAAAAAACTTAAAAGAGGCACACGATGCACAAAGAAAAACATAACCATGAATTGGAAAACGTTGAAGTAAACCAAGCTGAGTCTCAAGAAGCACAAAAACAAGAAGAAACTGCTTCGGTGAATTTGCTCGAAGAAGTTGAGAAGTACAAAGACCAATGGATGCGCACAGCAGCAGAGCTTGAGAATGTGCGCAAGCGTGCTTTAAAAGAGCGTGAGGACGCCCTTAAATACGGCATTACGAAATTCGCCCAAGATATGTTGAGTTTTGCTGATAACATCACCCGTGCCCTTGAAAGCTGCC
>Ga0172373_10001457_pt1 | contig 38280 bp, 37 predicted proteins | sample Lak10m_2_FD_114546 | JGI IMG/M metagenome (GOLD analysis project Ga0172373, IMG submission 114546) | Freshwater microbial communities from Kabuno Bay, South-Kivu, Congo - kab_092012_10m | ecosystem: Environmental > Aquatic > Freshwater > Lake | place: Democratic Republic of the Congo... | reverse complement strand
TGGCGCGAATGAAGTCGTCCACGATACCCATCGCCTCGCGGACGGGACGGAAGCTCTTGCGGTGAGCCGGGGTGGGGCCGAGGCGTTTGAGGGCTTCGACGTGCATCGCCACGCCATAGCCCTTGTGCTGCGAGAAGCCGTAGCCGGGATACTGGGCGCAAAGTTCGACCATCATCGCGTCGCGGGTTGTTTTCGCGAGAATGGATGCCGCGGAGATGCAAGGTTCCAGCGCATCGCCGCCGATGATGCAGGTGACGCGGCAAGGAATGGGCGGCGGATCGTTGCCGTCGACCAGCACATGGGTGGGCGGAATCCCGAGCTGGTCGAAGGCGCGTCGCATGGCGAGGAAATTGGCCTGGCGGATGTTGACCGTGTCTATCTCCTCGACTGTGGCGACACCGACGCCCCAGGCGACAGCGCGCTCCTTGATGCGGGCGGCGAGGATATCGCGGCGTTCCTCGGTCAGCTGCTTGGAGTCGTTGAGGCCGTTGATGCGGCGCCTCCTGTCGAGGATCACAGCGGCGGCGACGACGGGACCGGCGAGGGGGCCTCGCCCGGCTTCGTCGATGCCGCAGATGATGTCGGCGATGTCCATGCGCTCCCGTGCGTTTCCACGGGTTAGACACGGGTTCGGCTGCCGAAGGCAACCTCCCGCGACGGCTGGGGCGACGCGGTCCACAACAGATGCGCCGGGCGTCCACAGGTGCGACCAAACTTCCAATCCGGCACGCCGGTGCTAGCGTGCCCGCATGAGACCGCTCCGATACTCCATCAATGTCACGCTCGACGGCTGCTGCGACCATCGCGCCGGCGTTCCGGATGAGGAGTTGCACCGCTACGCGGCCGAGAGGCTGGCGAAAGCGGATGCATTGATCTTCGGGCGGGTGGTCTATGAGATGATGGAGAGCGCGTGGCGGCCGGTGGCGCGGGGCGAGTATCCGCACGGTATGCTGGGCTGGACGGTCCCCTTCGCGAAGGCGATCGATGCAGCCAGAAAGTATGTCGTGTCGGATACTCTGCAAGGCGTCGACTGGAATGCGGAGCTGATACGAGGCGCGGAGCTTGAAGCCGCCGTGCGGAACCTGAAGCAGCAGGCGGGGGCCGGTCTTTATGTCGGCGGGGTGACACTGCCGCTAGCGCTCGCCGAAATGGGGCTGATCGATGAATACGAGTTCTGGGTGCAGCCGCGCATCGTGGGACATGGGCCGAGCCCGTTCGCGGGCCTGTCGAAGCCACTCGATCTGAAGCTCATAGGGCGATCGGAGTTTGCTTCCGGCGTCGTGATCCTGAAGTATGAACCGAAGCGGTAGTCCCGTCCGGCGGCCAGCCCTGGCTGCCCTGCAGAAGAGTTGAGAGAGCCCATGGCCACAGCTGACGTCATCCGCATCCACCGTCACGGCGGGCCGGAGGAGATGAAGTTAGAGAGCATGGACCTGCCGCCGCCGGGTCCGGGACAGGTGCAGCTGCGGCAGACGGCCGTGGGACTCAATTTCATCGACGTGTACACGCGAACAGGCCTCTATCCGGGGCCGACGCCAGCCGTGCTGGGCGTTGAGGCCGCAGGTGTCGTGGAGGCGTTGGGCGAAGGCGTTACCGGCCTGAAGACCGGGGACCGTGTCGTCTACAATGGGCTGGGCGGAGCGTATGCCTCTCACCGCAACGCGGCGGCGGATCGCATGATCGTCATTCCGGACGGGGTGAGCGACGAGGACGCGGCTGCAGTGTTTCTCAAGGGGCTCACGGTCTGGATGCTCACCTTCGAGATCCGGCGTTTGCAGCCGGGCGAGACGATCCTGGTGTGGGCGGCGGCGGGTGGGGTGGGTTCGATCCTCGTGCCGTGGGCCAATGCGCAGGGCGCGCGGGTGATCGGCGTCGTGTCGACGCCGGAGAAGGCGCAGCTGGCGAAGGCATATGGCTGCTGGGAAACCGTGCTGGCGAGCGAGGATGTGGCGGCGCGTGTGAAGGAGCTCAATGGCGGGAAGGGCGTGCCGGTTGTCTATGACAGCGTGGGCAAGTCGTCGGCGGAGGCGAGCCTGAAATCGCTGGCGCCGCGGGGATGGTTCATCACCTATGGCAATGCGTCGGGGCCGGTCGATCCAATCCCGCCGGCGCGGCTCAACCAGGGCGGTTCGCTGATCATGACGCGGCCGGGGCTTTTTCATTTTACGCATCATCGTGCGGATCTCGAGCGCGGGTCTGCAGCATTGTGGGGCGCCATGCGGTCAGGCGCGGTGAGGGCGGACGTGCGCCAGCGCTTCGCGTTGAAGGACGCAGCGGAGGCGCACAGGGCGCTTGAGGGCCGCAAGACGATCGGCGCGACGATCCTGAAGCCCTGAGGCGAAGACGTGGAGAATCCCTTTCAGCGCTGGGTCGATCTTGCGCGTCCGCGTGCGCAAGCGTGGCGAACGCTCTTCGGCATTGTGATCGTGGTGGCGGCCTGGTTGGCCTGGACGATGGTCACGGGACTGATTGCGGTGAGCGCCGGGCTGGTGACGCCAGACGCCTTGCGCGCCGTGATGGGGCAGGGGGAGGCGCGGCTGACATTTCTGGATGCTGTCGTGGCGATGGGGGTGCTGCTCGCGACATTCTGGGGGTTGTGGATCGGAGTCTGGCTCGTAGTGCGGCTGCTGCATGGACGGCGTCTGGCATCCGTCGTGGGGCATGACGGAAGGTTGCGGTTCGGCCAGTTCGTGGTCGGCATGGGTCTTGCGGCGGGCTATCTTGCGCTCGGCCTTGCCGCGACCTGGTTTTCGGGCGCACCGCCAGTCCGCTCCGAACTGCAAGCGGAGCAGTGGCTCGTTGCGCTCGTCCCGCTTGTCGTCCTGATCTTCCTGCAGACATCGGGCGAGGAGTTGTTCTTCCGCGGGTACCTGACGCAGCAGATCGCCGCGCGGCTGCCGAACCCGATTGCCTGGGGCTTGCTGCCATCGCTGGCGTTCGGGTTCGCGCACACGGCGAATGGCGGCGGAGATCCGCAGTTCGCCCTCTACTACGTGGCGGTGGCGACCCTGCTCGGTCTCGTCATGACGGCGATGGTGTGGCGCACGGGCGGGCTCGCGGCGGCGATGGGCTTCCACCTCATGAACAATATCGGGGCGATGCTGATAATTGGCATCGCTGGCGTGACGCCGCCGATCTCGCTGTTTGTGATGGACTACGACACAATGATGAGGTCGGCCTCGACGGATGTGCTTGTGCTCGGGCTGCTGCTGGCGTTCGTTCTGTCGCCGCTTGCGCCGTTGCCGAAGGGTCAGCCCCTGCGCAGGAAGTAGACTTGCGCGGCGCCGTAGGTGCGTGCGTCAAGCGTAGTCCAGCCGGGGACCTGTAGCGGTGGCTCCTCCGAGCCGACTTCGGCGACGACAAGCGCGTCAGGCGCGAGCCACTGGCCGGCGACGAGTTGCGTGAGCGCGAGTGGGACGAGGCCTTGTGCGTAGGGGGGGTCCATGAATACGAGGTCGAAGGGCGCGCCGAGGCCTGCGGGCTTCAGGCCCAGATCAGTCGCCGAACGCCGATGAATGCGCGTCGAGCCGAAAAGCTGGAATGCTTCGACATTGTCGCGGATGCAGCCACGCGCGGCCGCGTCCGTTTCGACAAAGAGGCAGAAGGCAGCGCCGCGCGATATCGCCTCAAAGCCGAGAGCGCCGGAACCGGCAAAGGCGTCGATCACGCGGGCTCCTTCGAGGCCGGGCGCCCAATCAGCGTGGGCCAGCACGTTGAAAAGGGATTCGCGCGCCCGGTCGGATGTCGGGCGCGTGTTGCGTCCGTCCGGCGTGCGGATGGCGCGACCCTTGAGCGTTCCGGCGATTATGCGCATCGGCGTGCGTCTAGCATTCCTCTTGTGAAATGCTATGGGGCGCGAAATCCCATGAGGCTGCATGGACGCGGCGTTCGACCTTGAGATGATGCGCCGCGCAATGGCGCAGGCGCAGGCCGCGGCCGGCGCCGGAGAGACGCCGGTCGGTGCCGTTCTGGTCGACCCTGCCACGGGAACGGTGATCGCTGAAACGCACAACCAGCCGATCGGCCTGCACGATCCGACGGCGCACGCCGAGGTGCTCGTCATGCGGGCGGCGGCGCAGACGCTGGGCAACTATCGGCTGACGGGCTTGACGCTTTACGTGACACTGGAGCCGTGCGCGATGTGCGCGGGGGCGATCAGCCATGCGCGGATCGGGCGGCTGGTCTATGGCGCGGCGGACGAGAAGGGTGGCGCTGTTGCGCACGGGCCGCGCTTCTTTGAGCAGCCGACCTGCCATTCACGACCCTCTGTGACCGCCGGCGTGCTGGCAGAGGACTCCGCGGCGCTGCTCAGGGGTTTTTTCCGGTCGCGCCGTTAGGTTGGCTCACCGTCGATCTTGCCGCCGAAGAACTCCTTGAACTCGGTGCGCAGGTCGTGCGCGAAAACCTCGTTGGGAATGGCCAGCGCGTAACCGCCCTCGGCGTAGGGTCCCACAGCGTAGGGGTCGTAGTACACGAACAGCCCCCCGAACCTGTTCGGCTCGCTCGATGGCGCGAGAGCGAATTTTGCTTCCTCGATCTTGATGTTGGCGCTCGTTCCGGCGCAGACGATTGGCTCATCGTAGATCGTGGCCGATCCGATGCTTTCGAGCTTCCTTGCCTTCAGGGCTTCACACACGCCGATCGTGAGGGCCGGCGAGATGGCCCCCGACTGGAGCATCGACTCGACGGATATCTGTTCTCCGGTTCCCGAGCGGGCGATGTGGGTGTCAGTGTAGGTCATGCCATGCGCGCCGCCGGTGAACTCGTAGGCCGTGCCAACCAGGCTGACGATGTCGTCGGCCTTTGCCGTGTATTTCCACGCGATGCTGACTTCCCACGGCATGGCCGGGGCGTCCTGCGCCTTGCGCTCCTGCGCGTCGATGCGGGCGTTGGAGCGATAACCCTCGAAGAAGGAGAGCGCGTCGGTTCTCAGGTAGGTGAGGACGGGATCGTCGGCCGGCCCCGGCGGGATGGCGGCGCTGAACGAGATGGTGTCGTCAGAAAAAGCAAGCGTTCCGTCCGCGCTGGCGACAGGCGCGCCAGGGTTGGGCGTGGCGGGCGGCGTCGTCTGGCCGTTCGCGCCGAACTGGATCTGTGCGGTCTGGTCGTCGGCCGGGTCGCTGGCAACGGCCGGAGCGGGTGGGTCAGCCGGCGGACTGGCCGGCTGTCCTGTCAGCACGAACACCGCGGTTCCGGCCGCAGCGACGGCCGCCACGCCCGCGCCGATCCAGGCAACAGGCAGCTTCTTGCCTTGCGGCTGTTGTTCTTCCGACAATCGCGACTCCAATGGCGCCCCTTGGCGTCACTATCGGCTAGAATGGCGCCGCAATGAAGGCCCAACCTGCAACCAACAGCAGGCCGGCTTCGCGATTGGCGCGGAAGAGCATAAGCGCACGGCCGCCATTGCCGGGATCGAGACGCACAGCCTGCAGGGCAAGGTGCATGGCGAAGGGCGCCGTCAACGCGATGCCGGGCCATCCTGCGGCCAGATAGGCGGCAGAGGCGCAGAGTGCACTGCAGCAGACGTAAATGATGGCGACCGCCGGGCGTATCCGGCCGCCGAAGCGGCGCGCCGTTGAGCGGACGCCGATCAGCGCGTCGTCCTCGCGGTCCTGGATGGCGTAGATCGTGTCATAGCCAAGCGTCCACAGAACCAGGCTGGTGTAGAGGAGCCAGTCGGCCGGAGCGATCTCGCCGCGGATAGCTGCCGGAGCGACGAGGGCGCCCCAGTTGAACGTCAGGCCCAGCCACACTTGCGGCCACCACGTAATGCGCTTCATCAGCGGGTAGAGCGCCACCATTGGAATGGCGCACAATGCGACGAGCTTTGCAAAGTCGGGCAGCGCGAGCAGCACGGCGAGGCCTGCTGCGCATTGCGCCATGAGCCAGACCCAGGCCTGCTTCAGCGTCACGGCGCCAGAGGGCAGGGGTCGGAGCGCGGTGCGGGCGACCTTCGCATCGATATCGCGGTCGAGAATGTCGTTGTAGGTGCAGCCGGCCCCGCGCATGGCGACCGCGCCGATTACAAACAGCAGGGCGAGCCAGCCGTCTTCGGCGACAAGTCCGGCCGGGATTCGCGCCAGCACCAGGCCGATCAGGCAGGGCAGGGCCAGAAGCCAGAAGCCCACCGGCCGGTCATAGCGCGACAGCTGCAGGTAGGGCCGCGCAAACGCCGGCGCGCGCCCGACCCACGAGCCGCGGACAGCGTCGGCAGGAGAACTTACGGCGGCCGGTTCGGTCATATCGTCCTTGGCAGGGGCATCGGCCCGATATAGCGCAAGGGCATGAGCGCGACACCCCGGCTTTTTGTCGAGATCGACCTGGCGCCGGCAGCCACCGTGGGCCTGACCGGCGAACAAGCGCATTATCTGACGCGCGTGCTGCGGTTGGCTATCGGCGATCCGGTCCGACTCTTTAACGGCCGGGACGGCGAGTTCCATGCGCAACTCGCGGCGAGCACGAAGTCGACCGCGACGCTGAGGGTCACGGAGCGCGTACGCGAGCAGGCGGCGACGCCCGACCTGTGGCTGCTGTTTGCGCCGTTGAAGAAGTCTCGGACCGATTTCGTCGTCGAGAAGGCGGTGGAGCTGGGTGTTGCAGAAATCCGGCCCGTCATCACGGAGCGGACGGATGCCGAGACGGTCCGCGTCGACCGGTTGCAGCGGATCGCCACCGAAGCGGCGGAGCAGACCGAGCGTCTGGATGTCCCGCCCGTACGTGATGCGGAGAAACTGGCGACGGTTTTAGGCCAGTGGGACATGGGGCGCGTGCTGATCTTCGCCGACGAGGCGGGCGACGAGCAGGAGCGGCCGTGGGGCGGCGCGGAAGGCAGGGCAGGCCCCATGCTGGACGGGGTGCAGGCTCTGGGCGACGCTCCAGCCGCGATCCTGATCGGGCCGGAGGGCGGATTCTCGCCCGGCGAACGCAGCCGACTTCGCGCGTTAACGCATGTCCGGCCGGTGAGCCTTGGGCCGCGTATCCTGCGCGCCGAAACAGCGGCCGTCGCGGCTCTATCGATCTGGCAGGCCGTGCGTGGCGATTGGCGTCAGCGTAGCTGACGCTGGGAATAGATTTCCTTCACAATTCGAACATTTGACTGGCCCCGCTGGCGACCCTAAGCGGGCATACCTATCTGGCTGGTGAGGATCAGCCTCCGGACCCTTCCCGCATGACGACACCCACGCGCGACATCGATGAGTCCGCGCCGCGGATCGGGAACAAGCGCGAACTCGTGGAACGCCTGGCCGGAGGTTCAAAGCCGAGGTCGCAGTGGCGCATCGGCACGGAGCACGAGAAGTTCGGGTTCATTGAAGACTCGCTGCGGCCAGTCCCGTATGAGGGAGCCGCATCGATCCGGGGCCTGCTTGAAGGTCTGGCGCGCGGGTATGACTGGAAGCCGATTGTCGAAGCAGGTCACATCATCGGGTTGAAAAAGGGCCTCGCGAGCGTCAGTCTCGAGCCGGGTGGGCAGTTCGAGCTTTCGGGCGCCCCGCTCGAAAATATCCACCAGACCTGTGACGAGATCGCCGAGCACCTTCGCGAGACGCGCACGATCGCTGCGCCGATGAAGATCGATTTCCTCGGCCTCGGCTTCTCGCCGCTGTGGTCATTCGACGAGACGCCGATGATGCCGAAGGGCCGCTATGGCATCATGAAGGCCTACATGGAGATGGTAGGCCGGCTCGGGCGGCAGATGATGTTCCGCTCGTGCACGGTGCAGACCAATCTCGATTTCGGTTCGGAAGCCGACATGGTGAAGAAGCTGCGCGTGAGCCTCGCGCTGCAGCCGATCGCAACAGCGCTGTTCGCCAACTCGCCGTTTGCCGAAGGACGCACCAACGGCTTCCTCTCCTATCGCTCGCATGTGTGGACGGACACTGATCCGGATCGGTCAGGCATGCTGCCCTTTGCGTTCGAAGAAGGCTTCGGGTTCGAGCAGTATGTCGACTATGCGCTCGACGTGCCGATGTATTTCGTGCGTCGCGACGGGAAGTATATTGACGCGTCGGGTCTGTCGTTCCGGGATTTCATGGCGGGCAAGCTTCCGGTTCTGCCGGGTGAACTTCCTGCGATGGATGATTTCGACGACCACCTGTCGACCATTTTCCCGGAAGTGCGGCTGAAGACTTTCCTTGAGATGCGCGGGGCGGATGCGGGGCGGCACAGCATGCTTTGCGCCTTATCCGCCTTCTGGGTTGGCCTGCTTTACGACGACCGGGCGCTCGATGGGGCCTGGCAGCTGGTGAAGGGCTTCACGGCCGCGGAGCGTCAGGCCCTGCGATCGGCCGTACCCATGCTGGGGTTGGCGGCGCCGATCCGGAACACGACAGCACAGGCCCTGGCCCGTGAGGCGCTGAAGCTGGCAGCCGGGGGGCTTTCGCGCCGCCGGAATCTCGACGCCGGCGGCCGCGACGAGACGATCTTCCTGAGCGACATCGAGGAGATTGCGGAGACCGGCGTCACCCAGGCGCACCGCTTGCTGGACAAGTATCGCGGCGCCTGGAAAGGCGACATTACGCGCGCTTTCGCCGAAACGCGGGTCTAGGAATTCAGCCGACGACGCGCCTGTTCATGCTCGGGGGCAGAACCTTGCTCGCGCCGGACGATTCCGGGGCTTGAGCATCTCACGGTCGCGTGTTGAACATCGCCTCAGACCCGGGACGGGCATTTGGGCGAGGACGTCATGGATATCGTAGTGGCGATCGGGATCGTGATCACCGTGGTCACGGGAATTCCCGTGATCATGCAGCTTCGCCGACAGCCCAAGGGCCTGCACATCATCTTCTTCACCGAGATGTGGGAGCGGTTCTCCTATTACGGCATGCGGACGATCCTTGTCGCCTACATGACGCAACACTTCCTGTTTTCGGATGAAGTCGCGTCGGGGCAATACGGCGCCTACACGTCTCTCGTCTATCTGCTGCCTTTGATCGGTGGGATGCTGGCGGACCGCTATCTCGGCACAACAAAGGCGGTGGCGTTTGGAGCGCTTCTCCTGGTGGCGGGACACCTGGCGATGGCGATCGAACAGGCGCCGGCGCGCAACGTCATGGTCTACAATGGCCAGCAGTTCCAAGTCGAAGCCGAAGGACGGCAGGACCAGCGCAAAGCTTGGATCGTGATCGAAGGCCAGCGCTACGAATTCGGGCCGGCCGAGAACGGGATGGAGATCAAAGGCTTCACGGGCAATGCGCAGCTGCCGAGCATTGTGCCTGTCGACAATCCGGAGACCGAGGCAGTCGAGGGTTATAAGATGCTTGTAGAGGGGCAGGAGCCCCTCTACATGAACATCTTCTTCCTGGCGCTCTCCCTGATCATCATGGGCGTGGGTTTCCTAAAGGCGAACCTCGCCACGCAAGTTGGCCAGCTCTATACGAAAGACGATCCACGCCGCGATGGCGGATTCTCACTCTACTATTATGGAATCAATCTTGGCGCCTTCTGGGCGCAGGTGACGTGTGCGCTCGTCGGCGCGAGCGTCGGCTGGTGGGCCGGCTTCGGGCTTGCGGGCATTGGCATGCTGCTCGGATGGCTCGTGTTCGTGCGTCGCCGGATTCTGTTTTTCGTGCCGGGCGAGCCGCAACTGCCAAAGGAACTTGGCGTTCCGCCGAACCCGGATCTGCTGAAGAAGCCCCTGCTCGGTCCAATCAATCGCGAGTGGTTGATCTATATCGGCGGCATCGCGGCTGTGTTCGTCGTCTGGCAACTCGTCCAGCGCGAGCCGATCGTAAACACAACGTTGTCCATCGCATCGGCTGCAATGCTGATTTTCTTCATCTACTACATGATAACGAAGTGCACGCTGGCCGAGAGTGGAAAGCTGATCCTGGCGCTCATACTTGTGCTGGGTTCAGTGGTGTTTTTCACGCTGTTCGAGCTGGCAGGCTCGGCGCTGGCGCAGTTCTCTGAACGATCTTCGCAGCTCTGCATCGGAGAGTACTGTGTCACCTCTGGCCAGACACAGAGCTTCAATGGTGCGTTCATCTTAATCTTTGCTCCGCTCTTCGCAGTGATGTGGACCTGGCTAGGCCGGCACAAGAAGGACCCGGGTGACGCCTTCAAGTTCGCTCTTGGTATCATGCAAGTTGGCGCGGGCTTCCTTGTGCTTGTCTGGGGCGCTCAGTACGCCGATGCGAACTTCCAGGTGCCGCTGGTTTTCCTCGTGCTGCTCTACCTGCTGCATACGACCGGCGAGCTGTTCCTTTCTCCCGTCGGCCTGTCGGCGATGACCAAGCTGACGCCTGCGCCAATTGCAGCGACGATGATGGCGACATGGTATCTGGGTTCGTCGCTTGCCCAGGCGCTGTCGGCGCAAATCGCGAAGCAGACCGCGCAGCAGACGGTTGGCGGGCAAGTGCTAGATCCCGAACTCGCGCTGAAGACCTACGTCGAGGTATTCACCAACATCGGTGTCTGGGGCGTTGGCATCGGCCTCGCGCTGGCGATCGCGAGCCCGTTTCTCAACAAGCTGGCGCACCTGGGGGAGAAAAAGGGCGACGCAGGGTCTGCGCCACAGGCGGCTGAGTAGGGTGGCGGCTATTGAATTGGATAGGCTTGCGTTGCCAGGTTGGAGCCTAGCCAGCCTGGCCCAACGTCATCGCGCCCGAGCATGCCATCAGCAACGTTGGTGACGTTTGTAAAGCCGGCAGCGGCAAGTGCGTCGGCTGCACGGACAGACCGGTTGCCGGCACGACAGATGACGGCCACGGGTCGGGTCTTGTCGCTGCCCAGTTCCACTTCGACCGCTGCGACGAAGTCTGGATTGCTGAGCGATATAGTCTTTGCGCCGGCGGGAACGCCTGTCGCAATCCATTCGGCCGGCTCGCGCACATCGATAAGTGTGCTGGAAGGGCCAGCCGCATACTCCGCACTCGTCACTGTGCGCACCACTGCTTGCTGCGCAATGACGGATGGCGAAAGGATCGCAGCGGTCACGAGAAATGCAAGAAACCTCATCAGCCGGCGCCGCCGACGGTGATCTTGTCGATCCGGAGCGACGGCTGGCCGACGCCGACGGGGACAGACTGACCGGCCTTGCCGCAGGTTCCGACGCCGTCGTCCATCGCGAAGTCGTTGCCGACCATCGAGATGTTGTTCATCACCGTGGGGCCGTGCCCAATCAGCGTGGCGTTCTTCACAGGGGCGCCGACCTTGCCGTTCTCCACCAGATAAGCCTCGGTGCACTGGAAGACGAACTGGCCGTTGGTGATGTCGACCTGGCCACCGCCAAAGTCGACCGCCCAGATGCCCTTCTTGATCGAGCGCACGATCTCGTCCGGATCATGAGTTCCGCCGGTCATGAAGGTGTTGGTCATCCGCGGCATCGGCGTTGAGGCGTAGTTTTCGCGGCGTCCATTGCCGGTGGCGGCGACGCCCATCAGGCGCGAGTTCTGCCGGTCCTGCATGTAACCTACGAGCCGTCCATCCTCGACCAGCACAGTGCGTTGCGTTTGCGTGCCTTCGTCGTCGAAGGAGAGCGATCCGCGGCGGTTGGCGATCGTGCCATCATCGACGATCGTGACGCCTTTCGCCATCACCTGTTCGCCAATGCGATTGGAATAGACAGACGAGCCCTTGCGGTTGAAGTCGCCTTCGAGGCCGTGGCCCACGGCCTCGTGCAACAGCACGCCCGTCCAGCCCGGCCCGAGCGCCACCTCCATCTCGCCAGCTGGAGCGGGCACGGCCTCGAGGTTTATCTCGGCCTTGCGCAGGGCGCGTTCGGCCAACGCCTTCCACCGGTTCGGCTGAATCCACTCGTCATAGGCGGCGCGACCGCCGGCTCCGGCTGAGCCGGTCTCGCGGCGGCCATACTTCTCCATCGTGACGGCGATGTTGATGCGCACCAGGGGGCGCGCCTCGGCCACGCTCGCTCCGCCTGCACGGATGATTTCGACCGCCGTTCGCGAACCGGCGAGCGACACCGAGACCTGCACAACGCGCGGATCCTTCGCGCGGCACCACGCGTCGATCTCCGCCAACAGGCCTGTCTTGGTGACGAAATCGGGTGAGGCGGTTGGGTCGATGTCGGCGTAGAGGCGCCGGTTCACAGGCGTGGGTCCGAGGGCGAGGTGGCCCGCCCGGCCGCGCTTGGCGGCCGACGCTGATGTGGCTGCGCGCCTCAGCGAGGCCTCGGAAATTTCGCTGGCATGGGCATAGCCGGTGGTTTCCCCTGAAACGACGCGCAGACCGAACCCTTGGCCGCTGTCGTAGGAGGCTGACTTGAGCCGCCCGTCGTCGAACAGGAAGCTCTCCGAGCGCACGGACTCGACATAAATCTCGCCATCGTCCGCGCCGGCGAGCGCGCCATCGAGGATACCAGCGGCGGCGGCGATGCCAACACCGGCTTCCTCGATGAGACTACGGTCGGACATGGCGCACCTTTCGACAATTCCATCCACGCTTCGTAGATAGGGTGGCTGGGCCGCGGACGGCAATGCAGCGCCTGTCACTCAGCTGGCGGCCGGAACCACCGTGAAGCGGGCGATCTGATCCTGCGCCTGCTTGAAGTCCGGCTTCATCTTCAGCGCCTCGCGGAAATCCTCATAGGCCAGCTGCAGGTTGCCGAGCTTCTCGTGCGTGAGGCCCCGATTGTAGAAGCCGACGATGCGGGCAGTTTCCGATTCCGAGCCCACGCCCTCGTTGAGCGCCGCGAGCGCCTCGGGATAGCGTTTCAGGTTGTAGAGCGCGGCGCCGAGATTGACCTTGGCTTCCTTGAGATTGGGCATCATCGCCAGGGACTTTTCATAGTCCCACATCGCTTTGGTGTTATTGCCCATGCGCATGTGGAGAATGCCGCGATTGGTATAGGTCGCGGCCTTGTCCCTGCGCTTGAGGGTCTCGTTCGTGAGGGCGAGATTGCAGATTTCCATCGCCTTCATGGGCGCGATGCGCTGGCCTTCGGCGGCCTCGTAGCAGGCCTGTCCCAGTCCGCCGCCGATGACCGTCACAGCGCCTTGTGCGAGCGCAGCAGGGGAGAATAACAGGCTCGCTGCGAGAGCCGAAATTCCGAGTGTAATCCGGGTGCTCATCTTCCCAACTCCTTGAGCGTCTGATAGCGACCACAAGCCAATTCACCGATTCGACGCGCCTGCGACACTATGCACGCTAACGGGCCGGACGGGAGTGGTGGCGGCGGGCAGCGTATCACGCTAAAGCCCGGAAATCACGCATCTGGCTGGAGGATGTGCGCAACATGCTGAGAGGGGCTTGGAAACTCTGGGCGCTCGGCGCTGCCAGCCTTGCGGCGGCTGCGCCGGCTTTTGCCGTGCCCCAGCCCGGCGGGGTCGATTTCCAGACGCCGGTGACAGAAACGGCGCAGCGTGTCCATGCCTTCCACGTGGAGGTTCTGGTCATAATCACCGCGATCACCGCCTTCGTTACGGCGCTGCTGATCTGGGTCATGATCCGCTATAACCAGAAGGCCAATCCGACAGCGAAGAAGTTCAGCCACAACACGGTTGTGGAGATTATCTGGACGGTGGTGCCGGTGCTGATCCTGGTCTGGATCGCGCGGGGCTCCTTCCCGTTGCTCTACGAGCAGGACGTGATGTTCAACGGCAAGAATCCACCGGAAGAGCAGATCGTGGACATCAAAGTCTACGGCAACATGTGGTACTGGGACTACACTTACAATCAGAACACGGACCAGGAGTTCGTGGTCGAGAGCCGCATGCTGCGGGCTGGAGACGCTGACCGTCCGCTCAATACGGCGCGCGGCGATATCGCCCAGCTCTCAACCGACTATCCCATGGTTGTTCCGACCAATCGCTATGTGCGCCTCAAGATTACTGCGCGTGACGTGATTCACGCCTGGGCGATGCCGCAGTTCGCGCTGAAGACGGATGCAGTGCCCGGTCGCCTGAACCAGCTGTGGTTCAACGTCCCGACGCCTGGCATCTATTACGGCCAGTGCTCGGAGCTCTGCGGCAAGGACCACTCCAACATGCCGATCGAGTTGTGGGCGCTGCCGCAAGACCAGTATGACCAATGGCTCGTCGCTGCGCAGGCCGACCCGCTCAATGGCGGTCGCGCCTATCTCGACAGTCTGCCGCGACCGGGCGTGACCCAGCTCGCCGCCGCCGAATAAGTTCAGGGAGCCGTTCGATGTCGAGCGATGCAAATCACGCGGCGGACCACGCCCACGATCATGCGCACGATCACCAAGATCCGAAGTGGTATAGCCCCTCGCGCTGGCTGTTCTCGACCAACCACAAGGACATCGGCACGCTCTATCTTGTCTTCGCGTTGTGCGCCGGTGTCGTAGGTTTCGTGTTCTCCGGCTTCATGCGGGCTGAGCTTGCCGAGCCGGGCCTGCAGCTCTTCAATGGCACGGCGTTTGGCGGCTTCTTCGGGGATGAGCACAACTATAACGTGATCACCACGATGCATGGGTTGATCATGATCTTCTTCATGGTCATGCCTGCCCTGATCGGCGGCTTCGGCAACTGGTTCGTGCCGTTGATGATCGGCGCGCCGGACATGGCGATGCCGCGCATGAACAATATCTCGTTCTGGCTGGTGCCGGTCTCGTTCTTCCTGCTCATCCTGTCGATGTTCGTGCCGGGCCCGCCGGGCAATAACGGCTTTGGCGGCGGCTGGGTGCTCTATCCGCCGCTATCTGGCGCAACCGGCCATCCGGGTCTTGCGATGGACCTGGTAATCTTCTCCTTGCACCTCGCGGGCATGTCGTCGATCCTCGGGGCCATCAACTTCATCGTGACGATCCTCAACATGCGCGCGCCAGGCATGACGCTGCACAAGATGCCGCTGTTCGCCTGGTCGATCCTCGTGACGGCGTTCCTGCTCGTGCTTGCCCTGCCGGTCCTTGCCGGCGCGCTGACCATGCTGCTGACCGACCGCAATTTCGGCTCGAAGTTCTTCGAGGTCGCCGGCGGCGGTGATCCGATCATGTTCCAGCACCTGTTCTGGTTCTTCGGTCACCCCGAAGTCTACATCATGATCCTGCCGGGCTTCGGCATCATCAGCCACGTCATCTCGACCTTCTCGCGCAAGCCGGTGTTCGGCTACCTCGCAATGGCCTACGCGATGGTCGCTATCGGGTTCATCGGTTTCATCGTCTGGGCGCACCACATGTACACGGTGGGTATGGACGTGAACCTGAAGGCCTACTTCGTCGCGGCAACGATGGTGATTGCGGTTCCGACCGGCGTGAAGATCTTCTCGTGGATTGCCACGATGTGGGGCGGCTCGATCGAGTTCAAGGTGCCGATGCTGTGGGCGATCGGCTTCATTTTCCTCTTCACCGTCGGCGGCGTTACGGGCGTTGTGCTCGCCAACGCCGGCGTCGACCACTCACTGCACGATACCTATTATGTCGTGGCGCACTTCCACTACGTGCTGTCGCTCGGCGCCGTGTTCACGCTGTTCTGCGGCTGGTACTACTGGTTCGAGAAGATGTGGGGCGTGAAGTACAATGGCATGATCGCAGGCCTGCACTTCTGGCTGATGTTCATTGGCTCCAACCTTATCTTCTTCCCGCAGCACTTCCTCGGAATGCAGGGCATGCCGCGCCGGTATGTCGACTACACGCCCGCCTTCGAGCAGTGGCACCAATGGTCGACATACGGCTACTGGATCGCGGCCGCCGCGACGGTGGTGTTCTTCATAGGCCTGTTCGAGGCCATGGTCCGCCGCCGCAAGGCTGAGGCCAATCCCTGGGGCGAGGGGGCGACGACGCTGGAGTGGACACTGTCTTCTCCGCCGCCATTCCACCAGTACAACGACCTTCCTCGGGTCAGGTAACAGGGCGCATGCAGCCTGGACCCCACGGTTCAGGCTGCAGCGCGAGACACGATGTCCGACGTGAGCCTCGCAAGTCCGTCAGTAACCGCTTCAGCGACGGCGATGGACTATGTGCAGCTGATGAAGCCGCGCGTGATGTCGCTGGTGATCTTCACGGCGCTCGCGGGTCTGGTTGCAGCGCCGGTCGGGATGCACCCCGTCGCTGCGGCAAGCGCGATCCTCGCGCTCGCGCTTGGCTCGGGCGCGGCAGGTGCGCTCAACATGTGGTATGACGCCGACATCGACGCGATGATGGCGCGGACGGTGTCGCGCCCGGTGCCCGCCGGACTCGTGCGTCCAGAAGATGCGCTGGCTTTCGGCCTCATCATGTCGGTCCTGTCGGTCACGCTGATGGCGCTGGCGGCCAACCCCCTTGCAGCGGGCCTGCTGGCGTTCTCTATCTTCTTCTATGCCGTGATCTATACGATGTGGCTCAAGCGCTCGACATCGCAGAACATCGTCATCGGTGGCGCCGCGGGGGCTTTCCCGCCAGTGATCGGCTGGGCGGCGGCGACTGGCGATGCGCCGCGGGATGCATGGATCCTGTTCGGCCTGATCTTCCTGTGGACACCTCCGCACTTCTGGGCGCTGTCGCTTTGGACGTCAAAGGAATATGCGCGCGCCGGGGTGCCCATGCTGCCGGTCACGCGCGGCGCAAAAGAAACGCGGCTGCATATTCTGCTCTATACGCTCGTGGTCGCACCGTTCGGCGTCCTCCCGGTGTTCACGGGTCTTGGCGGCTGGCTCTATCTCGCCGTATCGGCAGCCGGCGGCGCCGCCTTCCTCTGGTGCGCCGTCCGCGTGTTCCTGAGCCGGGCGGGAGATGCCGATGCGCCGGCCGACATGGTTCACGCCAAGAAGATGTTTGGCGTTTCGATACTCTACCTGTTTGCGCTGTTCGGCGCGCTTCTCCTGGAGCGGGTGTTGCCGTTTGTCGTTCCGCTGGTCGGGGGGGCATGATGCTCGACAAGGGGCAGATCAAGGACTGGGATGGCGAGCCGGAAGGCGCAGTCACAGGCGCGAACCCAGCCGGCAACGCCGATGCGTTTCTCGGTGCGCGGGAAGCGATCCCCACGGGTGAGCGCATCCAGCTGACGCCCGAAGAGGCAGCTGCCCGCAGGAAGCGCAGCCGGTGGATCGCGCTCGCCCTTGGCGGCTTCGTGGTGCTCGTATTCCTCCTGACCATGGCGAAAGTCGGTGGCGGCGCAGGCGTTCCTGAAGTCTACCGTATACCCACGAGCTCTTCCCAATGAAGACACGGGCGCGCATCACGACCCTTGTGCTGTGTGGCGTGGCCGTTGGCATGCTCGGTCTCGCCTATGCCGCCGAGCCGCTATACAAGGCGTTCTGCGCGGTCACGGGCTTTGGCGGAACCACTCAGGTGGCGACAGAGCGCCCGAAGGAAATCCTCGATCGCGTCGTCCGCGTCTATTTCGACGCCAATGTTGAGCAGGGAGCGCCGCTCAAGTTCCGCCCGTCCCAACCCTACGTCGACGTGCGCATTGGCGAAACCATGATGACGCACTTCGAGCTGACCAATACCGCCGATGAGCCGATCCGCGCTATGGCCAGCAAGAACGTCGTGCCCCACAAGGCCGGGGTCTATTTCGAGAAGCTGGAATGCTTCTGCTTTGCGGAGCAGACCTACGAACCGGGCAAGCCGGTGCAGTTGCCGGTCGTGTTTTTCGTCTCACCGGAGATGGCGAAAAACCCGAACACCGCCGACGTGCAGGGAATCACGCTTTCCTACACCTACTACCGGGTGGACGGTCCAAAGGCCTCCGCGCGGCTTGAGGACGCATCCGTGGTCAACTAGACCGGCGGTACAATTCTGGGACTGCAGCTCGTCCTTGTGGGCGGCTGCGCAAAGCAGGGACTGAAGCCATGGCGGGCGCCGTCAAGCACGACTATCACCTGGTCAAGCCAAGCCCGTGGCCGCTGCTGGGGTCGTTGTCCTTGCTCATGGTCGCGCTGGGCGCGGCCGCCTACATGAAGGGCCTTTGGTTCATCCCGCAGGGTGCGCTTTGGGCGTTCGTGCCGGGGTTCGTCTGCCTGATCTTCGTGCTCATCGGCTGGTGGGGCGATGTTATCAAGGAGAGCCGCGGCGGGGACCATACCGAGGTCGTGCAGATCTCCCTGCGCTACGGGATGGTGCTGTTCATCGCCTCCGAGGTGATGTTCTTCGTGGCTTGGTTCTGGTCATTCTTCGAGATGACCATCTTCCACCCCTTCCGCGCCAACGCTGCGCACATGGACCTTGCGAACCCGGCGCTCGAACCGCTGCTGAAGTGGTCGGACTGGCCAGTGACGCAGGTCGACGGTCATCGTGTCGTGCCGTTCGATCCGTTTCACCTGCCGCTCATCAACACGCTGATCCTGCTTCTGTCGGGCACGACGGTCACCTGGGCGCACCATGCGCTGCAGGTGGGCGATCGCCGCAGCGCGATCACGGGCCTCTCACTTACGATCCTTCTGGGCATCTCGTTCACCGCTCTGCAGGTCGTTGAGTATGCGCAGGCCGGGTTCTCCTACGATGGCTCGCTCTATGGCTCGGCCTTCTTCATGGCCACGGGCTTCCATGGCGCCCACGTCGTTATCGGCACGCTGTTCCTGATGGTTTGCCTCGGTCGCCTGATGGCGGGCGGCATGAAGCCGGAGAAGCATCTCGGCTTCGAATTTGCGGCCTGGTATTGGCACTTCGTCGATGTGGTGTGGCTCTTCCTCTTCGCCTTCGTCTATGTAACGCCGCACCTTGTGTGGGGCGCGGGGCCGCCCGGCTCGGGCCACTAGCGGCCATCGACCATGGCAAGGAAGGCGGCGGTCTTCGGCTTCCTCGCGATCCAGGCGGTCACGATCGCTCTGTTCTTGTCGGCCTTGCTGCCCTTCCTCGCGAACGGCCGGCCCCTGGTCGATACGGCACAGCAGATTTGGAGTGGGGGAGGTTTCTCCACCCTCGATTCGTCCTTCAGGTCCGGGCGTGAGGTCGTTCTGGCGCCACGCTTCAATCCCTATGGCGTCCTGCTCACGGGCACCCTGCTGATGCTTGCAGCCGGCGCGGCGGCAGTCGCCGCAGTTGCGGTTTGGCGCAGGGCGAAGATATGGCTCGCCGGCGGTGCTGCGATCGCAGCCCTCCTGCTCGGCGCTACCGGCAACTGGTTTATCGCCACGCACTGGCAGGGCGATAGCGCCTTTCCGCCTGGTTATCTAAACGCCGACCTGCTGTATGCGCTGTCGAAGACGTTCAACACCCTCTTCTTTGTTGGCTTTGCGCTATTCGCAGTTTCGACTGTGCTGGTGATTGCGGGCGTGGCCACCCGAGAGAAGCCGCTGGGCTTCCAGGTGGTTGCGATCAACTGGGCGGTGCTTGCGGCAATCTGGCTTGCAATCTTCGTTGTGCTGTTCGTGATCCCATATCCCGGTAGCGACTGAGGATCAGACATGGCCGTTTCGGCGCTCTCTGCCGGCCTGCGTTGCCGATGCCCGAATTGCGGCAAGGGGCAGGTGTTCGACGGCTTCCTGAAATTCCGGAAGGCGTGCCCGTCCTGTGGAGCTGACTTTACCATTGCGGACGCTGGCGACGGGCCGGCATTCTTCGTGATGTTCGCTGCGCTGATCCTGATTGCTCCGACCGCGATGTTCCTTGAGTTAGCCCTGCATCCGCCCGGCTGGATCTATGTGCTGATCTGGCCGCCGGTGACGGTGGGGTTCTGCCTATTGGTGCTGCGTCCTGTGAAGGCGCTTCTTTTTGCCCTTCAGTGGAAGCACAAGGCAGGCGAAGCACGCCTTGCTAACGACATCACGGGGCCATAGCGCACCGGGCGCGGCTCGGGCTAAACACCGGCAATGTATTTCCGCCCATTCCCGCTGCTGACGGCGTTTTCCATTCCGGCCCTGGTCGCCCTGCTGTGGCTCGGGGTCTGGCAGGGGCAACGCGCACAGTGGAAGGCCGATGAGGTTGCTGGCTTCGCCCAGAAGCTCGCTGCGCCGGCAACGCCCCTGGCCGATATCTGCGCGCGAGGCCTCGCCGAACAACAGATCCTGGGGACGCCGCCCGCCGCCGGGCCGGCGGTTCGGGTGTTCGGAACGCGGGCGTCGGGCAAGGCGGGCTGGAAGCTGTATCAGGTGTCGGACATCTGCGGCGTCCCCGTTCTTGTTCAAACCGGCTTCGAAGAACTGGCCATTGGCGGTCCGGGGGGCGTTTCGCCAGCGCCGCCGCCGGCCTGGCCGGATCGCTACGTCGTGGCGCCCTGGCCGGGCAAGCCGGCGATGGCGAGCACGAATTCGCCCGAGCGCAACGAGTGGCACTGGATGGATGGCCCCGCCCTTGCCGCCTTTCTGGAACAGCCGCAGCTGGACACGCGCTTTATCATCCTCGCGCTGGAAGGGATGCCCGACTTCCTGGTGCGTACGCCGCCCGAGACGCATATCGGCTATTCTGTCACCTGGTTCGGGATAGCGATCGCCTTCGCAGTGATATACGGGCTGTTCCACATGCGGGCCGGGCGCTTGCGTTTCGGCAGGACCTCGGGCCAGGACAAGGTCCAAGACAAGGCAGGGCGATGAAGTACGTCTCCACGCGCGGGCATTCCGAAGCGGTGGATTTCCTTGCCGCCAGCCTGGCAGGCCTTGCGCCCGACGGCGGCCTCTACACCCCCGCCGCCTGGCCGCAGATCCGGCCTCCGAGCCCGGGCGACAGCTATGTCGAAACCGCAACGCGCGTGATGTCCGCGTTCGCCGGCGACGCACTGCCGGTTGATGTCATTCGCGGCCTTGCCGAACGCGCCTACGCGCCGTTTGCGCATCAGTCTGTTGCGCCGCTCGTCGAGGTTGGTCCGAATCACTGGATGCTGGAGCTGCATCACGGGCCCACGTTGGCGTTCAAGGATGTGGCGATGCGCCTGATCGCGCAGCTTTACGATCATGTTCTCGAGCAACGCAGCGAGCGGATGACCATCCTCTGCGCCACCTCCGGCGACACGGGCGGCGCCGCAGCCTCGGCCTTCGCGGGGTCGAAGCGCGTCGATATCGTGATCCTTCATCCGCTCAACCGCGTGTCGCCAACCCAGCGCCTGTTCATGACGGCGACAGGCGCCGCCAACGTTCACAACCTTGCGCTGGAAGGCGACTTCGACGGCACGCAGGCGATCCTCAAGGAACTCATCGGCGACGAACAATTCAGGCGGCGCACTGGGCTTGCCGCGGTAAACTCCATCAACTGGACTCGTGTGGCGGCCCAATCGGTCTATTTTGCCCAGGTGCAGTCCCAGCTGGGTGCAGGCCGTGCGATTCACTTCGTGGTGCCGACCGGAAACTTCGGAGATGCGCTCGCGGGCCATGTCGCCAGCCGCTGCGGGCTGCTTGCCGACCTGAGGATCACGGCGGCAGTCAACGCCAACGATGCGATGGCGCGCTTGTTGTCGGGCCAGCCGCTCCGAAGAGGCGCGACGACGCCGACGATCAGCCCGGCGATGGACATCCAGCTGCCGAGCAATTTTGAGCGGCTGTTCTTCGAGGCGACCAGTTTCACAGGCGCCCCCGAAGCGCGCGAGGGCGCAGCTGTCGCCCGGGCCTATACCGAACTTGCTGCGAAAGGAGAGGGCGCGATTCCACGCGATGTCTCGACCCGCCTTGTGGCCATGGGTATCGATGGCTGCCGTGTGTCGGACGCCGAGACGCGCGAGGAGCTGAAGCGAACGCTTGCCGAAACGGGTCTGGTCGTATGTCCGCACACCGCGGTAGGTCTTGCAGCGGCGCGACGTATCGCCTCGCAGAACAAGCCGGTCGTCACGCTCTCGACTGCACACGCCGCAAAGTTTCCCGAGACGATCCGCGAAACGCTTGGCCTTGACGCGCCGTTGCCCTCCCGCGCCGCCCCGTTTGTCTCGCGTCCTGAAAAGTTCGATACCGGCCCGATGAGCGCAGACTTTGTGCGCGAGCGCATTTTCTCAATTGCGGCGCGCGCCTGAGATGGAGCAGCGCGAGGTCATCACACTGGGAAACGGCGCGCGCATCGTGTTCGATGCTATGGCCGGCCTGCGCACGGCGTCGGTCGGCGTCTATCTCGGCGCCGGGGCGCGACACGAACCGGCTGCGCTCAACGGTCTTGCGCACTTCCTCGAGCACATGGCCTTCAAGGGCGCCAACGGGCTCAGCGCCCGGGACATCGCCGAAGTTGTCGAGGCTCGAGGAGCGTCGATGAACGCCGCCACGGACTATGAACGCACGAGCTATTTCGTCCGCTGCCTTTCCGATGATGCGCCGCAGATGCTGGACGTCGCCCTGTCGCTTGTCTTCGCGCCGGAACTGCCGCTCGAGGAGATCGAGCGGGAGAAATTCGTTGTGTTGCAGGAGATCGGCGAGGCAGCCGACCAACCGGACGATCTTGTCATGGAGCTTTCACAGGCGGCGAGCTTTCCCGGTCACCCCCTGGGCCGTCCCATCCTTGGTGTTGAGGCAAGTCTGAAGCCGATCAGCAGGGATGATCTCATCGCATTTGCCGAAACGACCTACGTGCCCAGCCGCACAGTCGTGTCCGTCGCCGGCGCGTTCGATCGGACGGCGGTGGAGACCGTCGCCCGTCGCTGGCTGGAGGAGCGCACCGTTCTGGCCGCTCATCACTCCCTGCCGCCTGCGCCGCCGCGCGCGTACGCGGCGACTGTTGCGCGCAAGCTTGAGCAGACGCATCTGGTGCTGGCCCATCCAGGCCCGCATGCGCTTTCGGACGAACGATTCGCCGCGCGGATCTTTGCAGAGATTTTCGGTGGCGGCATGGCGTCGCGACTGTTCCAGGAAGTGCGCGAGAGCCGAGGTCTTGCCTACACCATCGACGCCTCGGCCGAGCAGTACAGTGATGCCGGCCGCATCTCCGTCTTTGCGGGCTGCGCGCCTGGAGATGCGGCGAAAGTTGTTGACCTCACCCGGGCGATCTGGGCCAACCTTGCCGTTACGGGACCCACCGAAGCGGAATTGTCGCGCGCGCGGGCGATCGCTGCGGCGAGTTATGCTATGGCCGCGGAAGGGCCTGCAGCGCGCGCCGGCAGCGCCGCCTACGAACTTCTCGCCTTCGACCGGCTGATCACGGTTGAGGAAACCATGCGGCGCATTGACTCAGTGACCGCAGAGGATGTCCGGCGGATCGCCGCGGCCGCGCTGAACGGCCCCCCAGTTGCGGCCGCAGTCGGTCCCAAGGCTGGACTTGCGGCTGCGGAGGCGTTTGTCTCCTCCCGCGCCTGATCTGATCGGCTCCAAATAAGGAACAATGGCACAGCTTTCCGCGAGCACTGCAGGCGCGCCCTCGCGCGCGGCCCTCTGGTCCTGGAATGCGGGCGAGGGGATGCTTGCCATTCGCGCAGAACCCGGAAGCTCGCTCGCCAGGCTGGATGGCAGCTGGACGTTGCAGGCGTTGCTGGAACAGTTCGATGGACTGGCGCGGGTACGAATTGCGAGCCCGCTCAAGTCCGGTCGCCCGGGTGATCCAGTCGATGTGCGGGTGACGCTTCTCGATGGCGCGCCGGCACATTTTTTTGGAGCGTTCCATGATCATGGTGTTGCGCGTGGACTCATCGTGTCCGCGGACTCAAGCGAGCGGCTTGTCCATGGCGACAGCAATGTGGAGCCGGTGTTTCAGCCCATTCGCCAGCTGGGTTCACTAGACGTGGCTGGATTCGAGGCGTTGGCCCGCTTCCGGGCGCCGGACGGTCAGCTGGTCGGCGCGGACACGCTTGTGGGGCTCGGGGGTGATACCGACTGGACGGCTATCGGCCCAGTCATGCTTGCGCAATCCGCCGCTGCTCTGGCCGCTTTGCGCGCCGAAGGTCGCGACGTGTTCATGCAGGTGAATCTCTCCGCCGCCGAGATTGCGCGGCCCGAGCTGGTGGAAGAAGTCGCTGCGATTATCCGCGATGCCGGGCTGCCTCGCGGCGCGCTGCGCGTCGAACTCACGGAGCAGGCGGCGTTACGCGATTTCGAAGGCGCGCTCGGCGCGCTGGCCGCCTTTCGGGCGGCGGGCGCGGGCATCGTGCTGGACGATTTCGGCGCCGGCCATTCGTCCTTCGCCTGGCTTGCGGAAATTCCCGCCGATGGCGTGAAGCTCGACCCCAGACTGTGTCGCATGATCCGCCAGCCGCGCGCGTGCCGGATCGTCACGGCGCTCACAGGCCTCATCCGCGGCCTCGGCATGACCGTGACCGCTGAAGGGATCGAGGACAAGGTGATCGCTGGTGAGCTTCACGCCATCGGTTGCGACTTCGTGCAAGGCTATGCCTATGATATGCCGCTCCGGCTGCAGGATATCACGGTGGCGTTCGATCCGCCGGCCTCGTCCTGACTCAGTCCGGAATCTCCGCCGTCACCAGTTTCGCCAGATACTCAAGCGACTCCTGCCAGCCGAGATAGCAGGCCTCCAGCGGGATGGCTTCCGGAACGTTCGCCTGCTCGATGCGGATGTCCGTACCGACCATTACCTGCATCAGCGCGACCGTCACGATCATCTCGCCCGGCATGTTCGGGTCCTCGAACGTGTCGGCGTACTTCACCAGCTCGCCGGGCTTGAGCTCGAGGAACCTGCCGGTCCATGCATGGGTGTTGCCGGTCGTGAAATTCGTGAATGACATTCGGTACAACCCGCCCACCTTAGGTTCCCAGCTGTGGACCTTGCATGTGAAGCCGTTCGGCGGCAGCCAGCGCGCCTTGGCGTCGGCGTCGATGAAGGCCTTGTAGACCTTCTCAGGCTTCGTGGGCAGCACGCGGTGCAGACGTATTGTACGGTCGGCGGGCATGGCGAACCTCCGGATTCCACGTGTTCTTGCCTCGAAGACGGACACCGGACGCCTGTTCCGACAGCCCGTCCAGACTTTTGGCGCCTCGGGGTGACGCCCCTCGAAAACCTCGCTAGAAGCCGCTCATCACCCCTCCCGAGGACGCGATGGCAGACCGCAAACCCTATCTGATTTCAGGCCGCACAGGCGACTGGGAAGTCGTCATGGGGCTCGAAGTCCATGCCCAGGTGGCCTCCAACTCCAAGCTGTTTTCGGGCGCGCCGACCGCCTTTGGCAATGACCCGAACACTAACGTGTCGCTCGTCGATGCGGCCATGCCGGGTATGCTGCCCGTGATCAACGCGTTCTGCGTTGAGCAGGCGGTTAAGACTGGCCTCGGCCTCAACGCGAAGATCAACCATTGGTCGCGCTTCGACCGGAAGAACTATTTCTATCCCGACCTGCCGCAGGGCTATCAGATCAGCCAGTACCAGTATCCGGTCGTGGGCGAAGGGCAGATCGAGGTCGAAACTGATGATGGCTACACCTTCACCGTCGGCATTGAGCGGCTGCACCTTGAACAGGATGCCGGCAAGTCAATCCACGATCTTGACCCCAACGCGACCTACGTTGACCTGAATCGTTCAGGCGTCGCGCTGATGGAGATCGTCTCCAAACCCGACATCCGCTCGCCTGCCGAAGCGGCTGCCTACGTCAAGAAGCTGCGTTCCATCCTCATCGCGCTCGGCACCTGCGATGGCGACATGGAGAAGGGCAATTTGCGCGCAGACGTGAACGTCTCGGTCTGTCGCCCGGGTGGTTATGAGCACTACAAGGCGACCGGAAGGTTCGACAAGCTTGGCACGCGCTGCGAGATCAAGAACGTCAACTCGTTCCGCTTCATCCAATTGGCGGCGGAATACGAAGCCCGCCGCCAGATCGAGATCCTCGAGGACGGCGGCAAGATCGACCAGGAAACTCGCCTCTACAACGCGGACAAAGACGAGACGCGCTCCATGCGCTCCAAGGAAGATGCGCACGACTACCGCTACTTCCCTGATCCCGACCTGCTCCCGCTCGAACTTACGGGCGAGTATGTGGAACATATCCGCGCAAAACTGCCGGAGTTGCCGGACCAGAAGCGAGCGCGGTTCGTGAAGGAATACGGTCTCAAGGACTACGATGCCGGCGTACTTGCGGGTGACGCCGACAAGGCCGCCTACTTTGAGTCCGTCGCCAGGGGACGGGATGCACGCCTTGCCGCCAACTGGGTCACGCAGGATCTGTTCGGTTACCTCAACAAGGAAGGCCTCGAGCTGTCGCAGTCGCCTGTGAGCGCCGACCAGCTCGGCGGGCTGATCGCGCTCATCGCCGACAACACGATCAGCGGCAAGATCGCCAAGGATGTGTTCCAGAAGATGATCGCCACCGGCGACACAGCCGGCGCGATCGTTGAGCGCGAGGGCTTGAAGCAGGTCACCGACACCGGCGCGATCGAAAAGGTCGTCGATGACGTGCTGGCGGCGAACCCGGCGCAGGTCGAGGAGATCAGGGCTCAGCGCGCCGCGGGACACGAGAAGCCAAAGACGCTGGGCTGGATGGTCGGCCAGATCATGAAGGCGAGTGGCGGCAAGGCGAATCCCGCCGCGGTCAACGCAATCCTCATGAAGAAGCTGGGGCTCTAGGTCGGCGGGACAGGCGGCGTCGCCGGCGCCAGCTGGTCGTCGATCGCCGACCTCTTCGGCTCGGGCCAATCGCGGTCGATGCCGACGCAGTCGCGTCTGAACATGCCGTCTACCTCGTCAACCATACCTTTGTCCGCGGTCGAGGCGATTTCCCAATCCATCTGGCAGGCGCGCGTCGCAAAGCTACGCGTGCAGACCGCCATGGGATCGGGATACGCCTCATGCGCTTCGCCATACTGACACTCGAAGCCGGCGTCCGTGATGGCGGCAATGACGTCCGGCCGATTCATCTTGCCGAGCAGAGTCTCCACGCCCGAACTCCAAGCCGCGTTCAGTTCGGCGCCGTCGCCATACTGCCAGTCGCGCGAGGCTTCGAGCGACTTGAGATCGGCAGGCACGGCTGGCGTTTCGGCAGCCGCCGCGGGCAGGCTGATAGGTGATTCCTGAGCCGGGGCAGGTGAGCACGCGACCAGCATAGCAAGCAGATAGCACGCGGCAGGAGCAGAAGCGGTACGGATCATGGTACGTCCTCCCATGACTACCTTAGCACAAATCCTGGCTAATCCGGGGCGGGCTGGCGCCGGAAGCTGTTCCCCGCTATGGGCCGCCGGCATGAAACTGTCGGACTTCGATTTTGACTTGCCCGACGAGCTGATCGCGTTGCGCCCGGCCAGCCCGCGCGATTCCGCGAGGCTTCTCGTTGTTCGTGGAAGTGAAGGGAAGCTTGAAGATCGGCTGGTCCGCGACCTCCCGGATCTGTTGGATGCGGGCGACGTACTGGTCGCGAACGACACCCGCGTGATCCGTGCCGCTCTGGCCGGACAGCGCGCTCCGCGTGACCAGGGTCCGCCCGTCGACATCGAAGTCAATTTGAACAGCCGCTTGTCAGAAAATCGATGGTCGGCCTTTGCCCGCCCCGGAAAGCGCCTGAAACTGGGCGACGTCATTTCTTTCCGGCGCGGGCTAAGCGCGCAGGTGACGAGCAAGTCCGATGCAGAGATCCATCTGACCTTCAACCGCTCTGGCGCCGAGCTGGATGCCGCATTCGAAGCGGCGGGTGAGATGCCCATTCCGCCCTATATTGCCTCGAAGCGGGCTGCTGACGAGGCTGATGCCGGCGACTACCAGACGATGTTCGCCGACAAGTCCGGGTCTGTCGCGGCGCCAACGGCGGGCTTGCATTTCACGCCGGACCTCCTCAACAGGCTTGGCGCCAAGGGCGTAAAGCGCGCGAACGTTACCCTTCATGTCAATGCCGGGACCTTCCTGCCGGTTAAGTCTGAGGAGATCAGCGAACACCGGATGCATGCCGAGCATGCCGAGATTCTGTCCGAGGCCGCCGCTGCGATCCGCACTGCGCGGGCTGCGGGCGGACGCTGCATCCCAATCGGCACCACGGCCTTGCGTACGCTGGAGAGCGCAGCCGCCTCGGGTGTCTTGGTCCCCTTCAACGCGCCGACAGACATCTTCATTACACCGGGTTATCGATTCCGGGTCGCGGATGGACTGATCACGAATTTCCACCTGCCGAAATCGACACTGTTCATGCTGGTCAGCGCGATGATGGGCATCGATGTCATGAAGCGCGCATATGCACATGCGGTAAGGGTGCGATACCGGTTTTTCTCCTATGGCGACGCATGCCTGCTCTACCGGGAGAGGCCTGATGGCGGAGTTCCTTTTTCACATCAATGCGATCGATGGCGACGCACGCACGGGTCGCCTGGCAACTCCGCGCGGCGACATCGCTACCCCCGCCTTCATGCCTGTGGGCACAGCGGGAACCGTCAAGGCGATGTTCCTCGACGATGTGCGTGGGGCTGGCGCCGATATCATCCTCGGCAACACCTACCATCTGATGCTCCGCCCCAGCGCCGAGCGCGTAGCGAAGCTTGGCGGCCTGCACAAGTTCATGGGGTGGACGCACCCTATCCTGACCGACAGCGGTGGATTCCAGGTCTTCTCACTGTCCGAGCTCCGCAAGATGAAGGAGGAGGGTGTCGAGTTTCGTTCCCATGTCGATGGTTCGTCGCATTTCCTGTCGCCAGAACGCTCGATCGCGATTCAGTCGGACCTTTTGGGCTCGGACATAGCCATGCAACTCGATGAATGCGTCGCCAACCCGTGCGAGCATTCGCCCGCGCGCGCCGCCATGCTCCTTTCGGCCCGTTGGGGCGAGCGGTCGAAGGCCTTTTTTGGCCAGCGCGACGGCCAAGCGCTGTTCGGCATTGTGCAAGGCTCGACCTATGCGGACTTGCGCACAGAAAGCGCGAAGCGCGTCGTCGAAACGGGCTTCGACGGCTATGCCATTGGCGGTCTTGCGGTCGGCGAGGGCCACGCCGCCATGTGCGACACGATCAGCCTCACGGCGCCGCTGCTTCCTGCGCATCGCCCGCGCTACCTAATGGGCGTCGGCAAGCCGATTGACATTCTTGAAGCCGTCGCGCGCGGGATCGATATGTTCGACTGCGTCCTGCCCACGCGCTCGGGTCGCCATGGCCAGGCGTGGACCTGGGACGGACCGATCAATCTCAAGAATGCGAAGTACGCCGAGGATGACGACCCGCTTGATGCCGCATCGAGCTGCCCGGCTAGTTGCGACTATTCGCGGGCCTACCTCAATCACCTTTTCAAGGCCGGCGAGTATCTCGGCCCGATGCTGTTGTCCTGGCACAACATCGCTTTCTTCCAGGCGTTCATGGCTGCGATGCGCAGCGCGATTGTGGAGGGGCGCTTCGCCGCATTCCGGACCGAGATGCACGCACGATGGTCCGACGCCGGTCAGCGCGGCTGAACCTCGCTGCGGTACTCAATGACCGGTCCCTTCGGAAAGCCGGCATTGGGCTCCGGCGCCGCCGGTGGCGCACAGCCAAGCTGCGCACCCACGCCCTTCAGGTAGGCCCGCCGCGTTACGCCGCGTTCATAGGCGGCCCGCAACCGACGCTCGTGCGCGGATGCGCCTGTGGCTTCCCGCACCAACGACCTGAACGGGATGAAATCGGTCATTGTCGACGAGACCGCGCCCAGCGTCACGTCCGCCGCGCCTTCGCCCGCCTTCTCGCCCAACGATCGCTCCGGCAGGGCGGGCGCGTCGCTGTCCCGGCCGAGGATGACGGTAAGGTCGTCGACCATCTTCGCGATCGACGCGCAGCTCACGTCAGGAATGGGCTCGTAGGCCGAACGTAGAGCCTCGAGCAGCGGAGGTACCTCGTCCCGGCGCAGGTTGAGGTCGTTCAGCGGCGCCATCGCCGCGTCCCCGAAGCCTTCGGAGGTGCGGCTGGCCGCCGTCTCGCAACCTGCCGCCGCCACGGCCAGCAGGGCCGCTAGCGACTTGTTCAACGATTTCATGGCTTTTGCCCCCGAAACAGCTCCGCCCCCGGTCATCTTTGCGCCGGGATTCCGGGCGAGACAAGCCAAACGGTCACAGGCTGTTTCAGGCCGGAATCCGGCGTTGACCGGAGCGGAATCGAACACTAGGTTCCGCCGCTCTTGAGAGAGCCCGTAGCTCAGTCGGTAGAGCAGCTGACTTTTAATCAGCGGGTCGCAAGTTCGATTCTTGCCGGGCTCACCAAGGATTACGCCCTATCATGTGGGTCGGCTGTCAGGTCTCCCGGACCACGGGATACAATAGGTAATGCTGATCGTAGAACGGGCTGCGCTCATAGAAAAATTGTAGGCGACGCAGCGGAGAAGCGGCAAACGCCTCATCATCTGCGAGGCGCTTTTGGAACTCCGCCCTCAGCTGAGCATCATTTTCCAGCATTTGTTCGGCCATCGGGGCGATCGCATAAGGTTCCATGTATTCGACACGGCTCAGGATCTCCGCGAAGAAGCCCCAGGCAAAGAGCGAGTCCTCGTTTTCGGGTTCCAGCAGCGCGACAGCCAGAACGCCCAGAGGTTGGTCAGTGGACACTCGGACGGATCCCGGAGGGAAGGTTTCTCTCCGGCGCTCCCTTTTCAAGCCTGTCGGCGCGTACATCATCCGCCCCTCGGATAATCCGACATTCCGGAAACCGTCGAGGCGGATCATTTCGACATCAACCGTCCTTGCTTCTGTGATGGATTCGACCCTAACGCCATGAAGCTTGAGCTTCGCGATCACCTCCGACTTGGTTGCAGGCACCCAGTAGGCCTTGGCCACGTCAATCTGCAGTCCCGGCTCCGAGCCGTACACAGGTACTGACACCGTGGGGCCCGGTCGTCCGAGATAGCGGGTTATCTTGCCGCCCGAGGCCGATGAGTCTGTTTGCTCGGATGCGATGGTGAGAAAGTCGAAGGCGCCCACAGGCGCCTCCCGGGTCTTCCAGTTAGTGTCGACGAATTTCGGGCGAAGCGCGCGGTCCTGCGCGATGGCGGCCTTCAGCGAGGCTGCCTCGCTTGCCAGCGCTTTCAGTGTCGCTTCGAGCAGGACATACGTGCCCAGCACGCGCTGGCGATAGGGCTTGAGCGAATGGTTTTCCACCAGAACGGTCGGCACGCGCCGCAAGTCGCCATATGCATGACTGAAGCGCGCATCGAACGCCAGGAAGTCGATTCCCTTCGAGAGATCAGCTTCGTCTCGAGCGAAGATCATCGGTCCCGGAACGTGACCGGTCGCAGCGAGCGCTGCATCGGCCTGCGGACGATAGACATCGTTCAGCCATTTGCCGATCGAAGGACTGTCGGCATAGAGCCCGTCCCACCCATCGAACCAGTAGGTGACGTCGTATTGGTAATCCATCCCGTCCGTAACGTGTAGGTCGATGTAGAAGTCCGGGTCGTACTTTGCGATCAGGCCCAGCAAGGCCTGCATTTCTGGGGCTTCGGCCTTCATGAAGTCACGGTTGAGGTTCAGGTTCTGCGCAGTATTGCGCCAGCCCATGTCTTTTGGCCCGCGTTGGTTCGGCCGGGTGTAAGGCGTTGATTTCTCATGCCCGTCAGCGTTGAGGGCCGGGATGAATACGACATTGACCTTGTCGAGCAGCGCATCCTTGCCCTTGAAGAGCATGTCGCGGACCAGCATCAGCATAGCGTCCTTTCCGTCGATCTCGCCGGAATGAATGCCCGCCTGCACAAGGAGGACGGGCTTCCAGTCATGGAATTTCGCTCCGTCCTTGCTCAGGATTGCGGCCACCAGCTCGCGGCCCTGGGGCGTCGTGCCGAAGCGCTCGAGGCGCAGGAGGGTTGAGGCCTTGTCCATCCGGCGGAGGAAAGAGAGCGTTTCTCGGTAGTTCGGCGTCGCCGTCAGCCCCGTTGTCTCCGACGGCGTAATCCATGGGTCATCCGCCGGCGCGATCAGCCTTTCACTCGCGCCGCTCCACGGCAGCACCGGCGGCAGGAAGGAGTCGGGGTCGAGCGTGGACTTCTGGGCCATGGCGATTGCTCCGCTGAAGACGAGGGCGGTGATGCCTGCAGCGAACACTTTCCAGCGCATTTCGGTTGACGACCTCGCCGCAAGACTTATGCCCCGTTCTAGCATCAGCCTAGGTTCCGGGTGCAAGAAGGGGGACTTTCTTCAGCCACTCCGGAGCAGGCGAATGACCCCTGGAGCAGTGAAAAAACTCCACAAGCCATGAGCGAGCACGAGCGCAGACCATGATGAAAACGATCGCAGGCCTGGCAACCGCTGTTGTTCTGGCGTCTTCGTGTGTCTCCGGCGGCATGGCTGCCGTTTCCGCCTCGCAAGAAGAAACTCCCGCTGTTCGCGCCAAGCTCGCTGCGATCTCCTCTGAAGTCAGCAAAGCCAGACTTCGGGGCTATATCGAAAAGATGATCTCGTTCGGCACGCGCCATACGCTATCCGACCAAGTCTCCGACACGCGCGGCATTGGCGCCGCGCGCCGCTGGGTCGAGGCCGAGTTCCGCAAGATGAGCGCCGACTGCGGAGGGTGCCTCGAGGTCGTGACCGTGCAGGACACGGTCACAGCGCCGCCGCGTGTGCCCAGCCCGACTGTCGTCGCCAATGCTGTCGCCATCCAGCGCGGCGCCACTGACCCGAACCGCATTATCATCATACAGGGCCATCTCGACAGCCGCGTCAGCGACCCGCTCAACTTCACGGATGATGCGCCAGGCGCCAATGATGACGCCTCGGGCGTCGCCGCCGTGATGGAGGCCGCGCGTATCCTTTCACAGCACAAGTTTCCTGCAACGCTGGTTTATGCCGCACTCAGCGGGGAGGAGCAGGGACTCCATGGCGGCCGTATCCTCGCCGCCTACGCAAAGGCGCAGGGCTGGGACGTGCTGGCCGTCCTCAACAACGACATTGTCGGTAACAGCCACGGTATGGCCGCCACAGTCGAGGATCGCGTGCGGGTGTTCTCCGAGGGTGTCCGGTCAAACGAGTCCGAGACCATCGCCGTCGCCCGGCGCTCTGTCGGCGGGGAGGTGGATTCACCATCCCGCAATCTCGCGCGCTATGTCGATGCGATCGCTCAAGGGCACATGCCGGACTTTGGCGTGTCCATGATCTATCGCCGCGATCGCTTCGGCCGCGGCGGCGATCAAGTGCCGATGGTCGAGGCCGGTTTTCCTGCCGTTCGTATCACCGAGGCCGCCGAACACTATCACCGCCAGCACCAGGATCTGCGGACCGAGAACGGCATCGTCTACGGCGACACGATCGACGGCGTCGACTTCGCTTACCTCGCTCGCGTCACAAAGCTCAACGCCATGACCATGGCCTCGCTCGGCTCTGCGCCGCGTCCGCCACGGGAGGTCAAGATTGATGGGGCCGTCTCCGCCAATACCACCCTCACCTGGACCGCCAGCGAAGGCGCGGCGAGCTACATTGTCTGGTGGCGCGACACGACCTCGCCCGTCTGGCAGCACAGCAAGCGCGTCCCGGGCGGGGAGACATCGACGGTGTTGGAGAAAACCGTCATTGACGATTGGTTTTTCGGGGTGCAGGCGGTCTCCGCCGACGGCTACCCCAGCCCGATCCAGTTCGCCGGCGTGGTTGGGGCCTTCCTGCCACCTGCGCCGTAGTGTCGGTCGCGACTAGCGCGCCGCCAGAATGTCGTCGATGTATGCGGGTTTTCCAGCGATCCGTTCCAGCCGCGGGTACCGGTGCCCGCCCGAATAATCGAGCGTCACTGTCCTCAGCGTGTCGCCGAAGCGGATCAGCAGTTCGACGGGCTTCGATCTGCTCTCGCCCACGGCTGCGCGCAGGCGCTCGGGCGTGAAGGAAAGCCCGTTGACGCCTGTTATCGTAAGCGACGTGTTGAGCCCAGCCTGCCAGGCGGGTCCTTCCCACTGCACCAGCGTGATCTTGCCGTTGGAGTCCGTCGACAGGCCAATTGAATAGAGCAGGTTCGCGGCCCGCGTGCGTGCCTCGCCTTCGCGCCAGAGTTGGTTTGGCGTCTCGCCATAGACGAGCCGGTATCCGCCGCGCTCCAGGCCGTCCAGCGGCGCCTGCGGCGCCACCTGATCCACGCGTTTCCGGAAGAATGCCTCCCAGTCATCCGGCTGCACTTTGTTCAGCGCCGCCACGAGGTCTGCCCGCGTATAGGTCAGCTGTCCCCAGTCGCCGTCACTCATTCCGAAGAATGCCTTCGCGAAGTCATCCAGCGACTTCTTGCCTCCGGTCTTTTCACGGATCAGCGTGTCGACATCCATCCAGATCAGCTGGCCTTCCGAATAGTAGTCCTCGCTACGCTGCCAGTTCTGCCAAGGGAGGGAGCGCCGCGCAGCGATTACCGGATCCATCGTCGTGTCTGCCAGCGGCCGCCACTCGCGTCCCGTGCGCGTGTCGTAGATCGCCGCGTTGTTCGCGATGAGGTCAAGCGCCTGTTGCTTCGTGACGAAGCCGGACCGCGCCGCAAGAACATGTCCCCAGTACTGGGTCTGACCTTCATAGACCCACAGCAGGCTCGCTCTCATCGGGACATTGAAAGACGGCGTCCACAGGTCCGCCGGCCGCCGGTATTTGCCGTTCCAAGAGTGAACATATTCGTGAGGGATCAGGTCCTTCGAGACGAACGCCGTCTCCCATCCGGTGAAGTAGCGCGAACTGACCCCGTTGCTGCTTGAGCGCTGGTGCTCAATTCCTGCGGTGGCAAGCCTGTCGCTGACCGATAGAAGAAAATCATAGTGATCAAAGTGCCGAGCGCCGAACAGCTTGTCCGCCTGCTTCACGAGATTGCGGAAGACTTGAATAACCTCATCGGGCGGGTCGACCTGTCCTGGCTCGTCGCCCATCGCATTCAGCGTGACGCGTGAACGTCCGCCCGGATCCAGATCAAATTTGCGCATGTGCTTGCCGGCGAACAGCGGCGAGTCGATGACGGTCTCCCACGACGCCGTCTTAAACCTCACCACGTCGCCCATCTTTGCGGTAGTCTCCAGCGCCGTCGCATAGTCCCAACCGGGCGGTAGTTTAACGCTGACGTCGAAACTGATCTTTCGCGCGAAATGACCGGCGGGATAGAGCGCCGCTATGTACCAGTTCAGCCGCAGCATTTCTTGCGTCATCATGATCGGACCTTGCGCTGTCTCGATTGGCGACAGGAACTGCGCTTCGACATCCAATGCCTTGACGCCTGCTGGCACGTCGACATGGAAGGCGAACACATCCGCTGGGTCGCGTCTCCATGGCACGGGCTTGCCGTTCGCAGATATCTTCAGGCCGGCATAATTGTAGATAGGCCCGCGCGGCGCATGGTTCCCGGGGATCCACTCCGCATACATCAGCGTCAGAGGCCCGGACCTTGCGACGGGTATCTTCTGCCGGATACCGAAAATGCGGCGGTCGAGGTCGGTCGCGTCGATGTCCAATGTCAGCGTGCCTGGATAGGCGACATCCCGCAGTGCGGGCAGGCCAGGCGCCGCCACGATAGGCTGGGGCTCCGAGCGGATCGGTTTGTTCCCCTGCTGGGCGATAACAGGTGCAACAATGAGGGCGATGGCCGCCGTAATCGCAAGTACGTGTTTCAAGACGATGCCATCCTTGTTCTGTCGCCGGTTTTGGAGCCTAGAACGCCTCCCAAGCGAAACTCAACGCACGAAGTCGCAACAGCCCTGACGCCTCTGGCGGAACCGTGCGATCTGGTGCAGGTCTTCCGCCGGGATCACGCTCACAGGACGAGGAGAATCGCATGGAATCGGCGACGCCGGATACGGCTGAAAAGCCGACGACGCCGCTGCGCACCGTTGTGGTGGCGTCAGCCGCCGGCACGGCGTTCGAATGGTATGATTTCTTCGTCTATGGCGCGCTGACCAGCATCTTCGCGGCCAAGTTCTTCAACGCTGCGGAGATCGGCGAGGCGAACGCAACGCTCGCGACGCTGGCGGTCTTTGCTGCCGGTCTTCTGTTTCGTCCGCTCGGTGCGTTGATCTTCGGTCGGATGGGCGACCGCTTTGGCCGCAAGGGCGCCTTCCTCGCCACCGTAGTCATTATGGGCGGGGCGACATTCGCCATCGGCCTCCTGCCGGACAACAAGGAGCTGATCGGCTTCAGCGCCATCATGCTTGTTCTCCTGCGCATCCTGCAGGGCATGGCGGTGGGCGGTGAGTATGGCGGGGCAGCGATCTATGTGGCCGAGCATTGCGCTCCCAACCATCGGGGCGAGTCGACAGGTTGGATCCAGTCCTCGGCCGCGTTCGGGCTCGTCGGTGCGCTTGCCGTTGTTGTCGGCACGCGCGGCGCCATGGGTGAGGAACAGTTCTTTGCTTGGGGCTGGCGTATCCCGTTCCTTGCCTCTGCCATCCTCGTCGGTATCTCGATCTGGATGCGGCTGCGCCTCAACGAGAGCCCCGAGTTCGTGAAGATGAAGCAGGAAGGCAATGTCTCGAAGGCCCCCTACGCAGAGGTATTTCTGAAGTGGGAGAACCTGCGCCTGGTCCTGCTCGCCATCTTCTCATTCCTTATGGCTCAGGGCGCCATCTGGTGGTGCGCCTTCTCCTATTCGCAGATCTTTCTTGAGCGCTTCATGAAGCTGCCAGGCATTTGGGCGAACCTGTTCCTCATGGGAGCGACGATCGTTTCGATACCTCTTTATGTATTCTTCGGCTGGCTTTCGGATCGCGTTGGACGCAAGCCGATCCTGATCTTCGGCATGGTGCTGTCGGTGGTCGCGATGATCCCGGCATTCCAGGCTTTCTCAGCCGGCTCCAACCCGACACTGCTCAACGTCCAGCGCGAGAAGCCGGTCGTCATTCACGCCGACCCGGCCACGTGTTCCTTCCAGTTCGATCTCCTGGGCGGCCACAAGTATGAAACGGGCTGCGATATTGCGCGCGCGTATCTCACGAATGCAGGGATTGGGTTCTCGATCGCGGATGAACCGGCCGGTGCGCCGACAACCATCCAGATCGGTGACAATGCCGACGCCCGCGCCTCAGCAACCGATGCCGTGGGCCTCGAACGTTTGGCGCTCGAAGCGCACACGAAGGGCATCAATGAGACCCTTTCCAGAGCCCTTGCCGCGGCTGGCTATCCGCCGCCGATGAAGGCGCCCGCGACACAGGCGGACTTCCAGGCGCAGGCGGCGCAGTTCAACTGGCCGCTCATCGTTGGCGGGTTTCTGGTGCTTGTGGTGGCTGCCTGCGCCCTTTACGGGCCGATGGCCGCCGCGCTCGTCGAGCTATTCCCGACCCGCGTCCGCTACACGGCGCTGTCTGTTCCCTACCATGTGGGGATAGGCTGGGTCGGCGGCTTCATGCCGATGACCGCCTTCGCCATCGCGACCGCAACGGGCGATGTCTTCGCCGGCCTCTGGTACCCCGTCGTCTTCGGCATCATCGGGATCGTCACCTGCCTGTTCCTCTTCCCGGAAACAAAAGGCAGAACCTTGACCTGAATTCGGAGCGAGCATTGATCTGCGAGACGCAATACAAGCATGTCGCCTGACCCCGATGACGAGATCCTGATTGAGTTGAACCGGATCGGCGGGGCGATGGAGGTCCGGGCTGTGTCCGCGCTTGACGGGCTTGAGGTCGCATTCACAGCCCCGAGCAGTGCGGCGAACGCAGATATCGACAGGCTGGCCCGGGCGAAGCTGTCCTTTGTGCGCCGTAAGGCGAAGGCGATGCGCGAGCCCGGTCCCGACGAGCGGGGCGGGGGTGGGCTTATCGCCTAGCGGCCCTTGCGGACGCCCCTGCCCAGGCCGATCTTCTTGGCGAATTCGGACCTGCGCTCAGTATAGCTGGGGGCCACCATAGGATAGTCTGGCGGCAGGCCCCACCGGCGACGGTACTCATCAGGACTTATGTCATACTTCGCGCGAAGATACCGCTTCAGCATCTTCAGTTTCTTGCCGTCCTCAAGGCAAACAATGAAGTCCTTGGCCACCGATTTCCCGATCGGGACAGCCGGCTTCAGTCGTTCCTCCAGCCGTCCTTCGCCGGGCTCCGCCAGGCTGGAAATGGTGCGGTAGACGGACCAGATCACCTCAGGAAGATTCTCAGTCGTCACGGGGTTATTGGCCACAAACGAAGCAACAATGTCTGAAGTCATGCGCAGCAGTTGCTCATCCCGGAGTGAGGTTTCGCGAGAGGTTTCCTGCATTTTGCTTTCCCGACAGTCCCGCGATTACGCAGATGGCCTGAAGGTCCAGGTCGGGAATACAAGACAACCGAGTCCCTGATCGATAATTAACCCGGAGCGCCGATTCTTTTACACTTGGGTGTGGAAGCATTACCCTTGGGAGGTGGACGAGCTGTCCACTTGCCAAGGCGGGGGTGACCCCGTATCGCCCGATCGTTCCGCCCAAAGCTCTGGAGTTGGCCCGATGAGCCCGTCGAATTCCCCCGCGCAGGGCTTTTTCACGGCGGGCGTTGCGGAAATTGACCCTGCGGTAACGAAGTGGATTGGCGAGGAGCTCGGGCGCCAGAACCATCAGATCGAACTGATCGCCTCCGAAAACATCGTATCTCGGGCAGTGCTGCAGGCCCAGGGGTCGTTGCTGACCAACAAGTATGCCGAGGGCTATCCCGGCAAGCGATACTACGGCGGCTGCGAATATGTCGACATCGCCGAGACGATCGCGATCGATCGCGCAAAGAAGCTGTTCGGCGCAGACTGGGTCAATGTCCAGCCGCACTCGGGCTCGCAGGCCAAC
>Ga0172373_10001456_pt1 | contig 38287 bp, 45 predicted proteins | sample Lak10m_2_FD_114546 | JGI IMG/M metagenome (GOLD analysis project Ga0172373, IMG submission 114546) | Freshwater microbial communities from Kabuno Bay, South-Kivu, Congo - kab_092012_10m | ecosystem: Environmental > Aquatic > Freshwater > Lake | place: Democratic Republic of the Congo... | reverse complement strand
CGCCGCTGCTCTTTTTGCTATTAAATCAGATTTCATTTCTATATACTCCAGACCTTTTTCATTTAATTCCTTGCTCTTCATTGGAGTAGGTAACGCATTTTGCAACAACTGTCTCTCAAATCTATCAACCTGTCCCTCTTTCTCAAAGAGTTTAATCATCCCCATGAGGTTTGTATTCGCTTCGTTCATTTGTGCAACAGCATCTGTGTCGTGTGTCGTTACAAGCTTATCACGTCCATAATCAAATGGGAATTTTCTCTTCCACCCAGGTATATTTGCTTTATTCATTGCCTCTCTAAAACTACTAGTATAGTATTTGATATCAGGATTTTTATCCGCCTGTCTCTGTATTTCGATTAGCCTTTTTGCATTTTGGTTCGCCAGAGCTTTATCAAAGGCGCTTTCTCTTGGCTGTTGCTGTGAAGTCCTTTGTTGAGCTATGCCCTCCATGGCCTTTTGATGAGCGATTTGTGCATTTATTTGTTTTTCGGAGAGCTTTCTATGCTCTTTGTCTTTTTCCATTCTATACGCCATCTCCTTCTCATAGCGTTCCTGTTCTTTTTCTTTGCCAACCATCTTATTTAACAGAGCCATTAAAGCAACATAAAACTCTTGCTTTTTAGCATCCTTGAGCTCCTCTTCTTTTTGGTGTTGAGCTATCCATTGCCCTAAATCATTCATCATATTTCCTCCTCAATTTAAGATTTTTTCTCTCCAACTCCTTCGTTTCTAACCTTGCCTAATAAATCCCATTTTTTCTTAGCCCAGTCAAGAAGATTCCAATCTGATCCTTTGCGAGTGTCTCTTAGTTTTTGGAAGCGCTTTAAGATATCTGGATTACTTGAGAGCTCTTTTTCCATTAGAAGGTCCAACATTTCTTGCGAAGGATCGGACTCTTTTCCGTAAATCAAAGGACCAAGCTCTTTAAGCATAGCCTGTTTAAACTGACTCTTTCTAGCTATATCGGCCGATTCTATTCCAGCTCTCCTTTGGTTTATTTCGTTGTCTCCGCTAAATCGCTCTCTTGCTAGATTACTTAGTGCGTCACTAGATCCAATCTCTATCCCAAGCCGGCTCAAAATATCCTCAGCCTCATCTTTGTACTTTCCTCTCGCTCCGCCAATGTCTCTCTCTAATTTGCCTAGTAGGTTTTGTAACTGGCTTTTTTGTTTGTTATCCATCACATCATTAGCTCCCATCATACCTTCTTCAAAGAGTTTTGTGGATGCGTTATTGATTAATCCATCTAATACACTACCAGGAAGCATGCCAGATGCATTAGCCCTGGCTCTCATTCCATCGTTTGTCTCCATAGCCTTTTCTCTAGCTTTTCCCATTTGGGGACTATTTGCAGTTGTGTCTTTGATGTATTCCCAATATTTAGCAGGATCATTCAATGCAAGCATTTGCTTTTCCATGTATGGCTTAACATCCTCGTCATACTTCCCAATCAACTTGCTAACTAAATCATCGGTTTCTTTTCTCCTTCCCTTTAGAAAGTCGTAAGCGTCTAATGATTTTGACTTTTTTATTTCCTCACGCTCTCTTTCTTTGTCATACAATTCCTTAGATGCCTGTTGTTGCATCATAGCTAAATCGCGCATTAATTTTGCTTGCCTTTCCTGTGCCTTATTAGCACTCCATGCACCATACATAGATGCTGCTGCTGGTAAAAAATATTGTAGTACCATCTTTTTCCTCCTTTTAAGTCATTTTTATTTTAATTCGCCGCCGCTGCTCCTGCAGCTATCCCAGCTGGAAGGCCAAATAACGCTCCAGTCACAATTGCTACACCCCAGTTGAATTCCTTCTTCTTTGCCTCTTCCTCAAGTCTTTTGATAACCTCCGCATTGTATCTTTCTATTATATCTTGGCCCGCTTTTATATTCTGCGCTAACTTTTCATCGTACTCTTTTTGCCTCTTATTGAACTCTTCTCGATTCTCAGCCCCAAGATCATTTGCTGCTTTTGTCATATCTTTATGCGTTTTTCCAGGGAAGATGTTATCTGCCTTGTGGTCCAGTAAGAATTTCAGAGAGTCTCGATCAATCTCAGATAACAAATGAGGATCAAACTTAAGCAACACTAGATGTGTTCCTGTATCACCCAAGATGAAGTCCTTTTCCATCTCAAAGTTCTGTGGTAGTTTAGACTGCAAAGATGCTAAATCTGGGGTATACACTAAAAGTTTATCGTTGCCAAATTCCATATACTTGCTCTTTAGCGCGCTTTCAATGTTATTTAGAATTTGATTCCGTCTCGCATCTAATCCCTTCTTTAGCCTTTCTTTTTTGATTTTTTCACTTGCTAGCTCAGCTTGTATCTTATCTAATTCCAGCTTGTCTTTTTCTAGACCTTTTTTTTCTGACTCCAGATGATCTTTGAGTATCTTTTCCAGATCTAACTTGGCACGCCCTGTAACCTCAAATCTCTTTTTGTAATCGTCGTTACCTATTAAGCTCTCCATTTCTTTGTAGCTTTCAGGCTCTTTGAAGTTTGGAATAATGTCCTTTAACACGCCATACATATCTTGTACTTTTTCTACAAGGCTTGGGACTTGTGCTGCTAGTGATATATCCGGATTGGCAAGGATATAGTCTCCTATATAATCCCTCTCGAATAAATTTGCTGACTCTGGTATGTGTTGTCCAGTTCTGCGCTCTGGATTATAAGCCTTTATTTGTCGTGCTGATCTTTTGTAAAAAGTACTGATATTATCCAAAACATGGTCACGATCTAGCTGAATATACAGTTCGAATGGAGGTTCATTTCCATCTTCTATATCCATTAGATATTTAAAAAATGAAACATCAGCTGCTTCGTTGTTTTGCAGGAGATTATATAGATAATTATTATCCCTTGTGCTAGCCAATATCGTATAAGGATTTTCTTTGTTGCGTGACTTCGGGTGCAAATAAAAGATTGAAAAACCAGTGTATTTATTATCTCTACCCCCAAAGTCGGTACCAGCATTAAAGGGTGATATTATCTTCTTTAGCGTATCCATTTTTTTCCCCCCTTCTTCTATACTGCTCTCATCTTTATAAAATTTAGCGATACCAACTTTAGGAAAGCTCGTGAGAGCCTTCTCTCCCTCTGATTCTAGTTCTTTCAATTGCTTTTCTTCCTCTACGCTCTTTCCCTCCAACTCTTTTGCTTTGAGTTCTTCTTTGGCAAGCCCTGATTCTATTTGTGCAATTTCTTCGTTTGTTTTCTGCATATCTTGTTTTCCTAGTTCTGCTTCTTCTACCACTGCAGTAGAATTAACTGGCTGTATAGGCTCAACAAGTCCTTGTTTTTCTAATTCAGCTCGTTCCTGCTGTATTTTTTCTAACTCTGTTTTTCTCTCCGCGAGCTGCTTTAGTCCTTCTTCGTCTAAAGCCTCCTCTGCTAATATTACCCCTCCTTCTATTAATTTGTTAAGAATATCTAGTCGCTGATTTGGGGTCAGCCTATCTGGATTTATCTTTGTTATTTCGCTTAAAATTTTCTTCTGCTCATCAGTCCAGAGCTTGCTTCCAAATTCCTCCATGGCGGCTTTTACTGTTTTATCTTGCCCATGTAACTTACCTAAGATGGCAAACGTTTGAAATATACCAAGTCTTCCAAACTCATTCGCTATGTTATTAACTTCGTTTGCATTAAACTTTTTTAAATACAAAGCGATATTAGCCTTTTGAGTTGGGCCAAGTTTTTCCAAGAATGTTCGTTTCAATTTCGGCTCCATGCCAAAAAAACTTCCTTCTTTGTCATCTTCTAGAAATTGACTTCCCTTTTTAATCAAGTCTTTGCTATTTAAAATCTCTCTAATTACTGGCTCTGCTCTTCTTTTTCCACCATTGATATCTATTATGGAGTTTATACGCTCAATTAAATCCGCTACTGTTTCTTTTTCTTTTTTGGTAATTGGCTTAAAGCTTTTTAGGTCACTTAAAACCGTCTCTATTGTAGCTAAATCTTTTCTTTTGTCTTGATCGAGTCTCTCAAACATATCGAGATATTCTCGCCATGTATTGAGTTTTAAATTATTAGCTAAAATACCTGGATTACTTGCTTCATTAATATATTCCAAATATTTCTGACGGAAATCATCTCCTTCGAAATATTTTTGTATAGCTTCAATATCTGGTAAAATCCGTGCAACATCTGTGTTTTCTTCTCTTCCCTTTGTTTCCTCGTGAAAAATCCTCAACCTATCTAGACTCTCTAGTATTTCTTTATTTCCTCCTATTTTATCTACTATCTCCTTTAATTCATCAAAAGATGGGTACTCTTCAACAAAACTCGCTTCCGGGCTATGTTCGGGAAATTTACTTTCAACGAAGAATCTCAAATAATCATCCGTTTTTGTTGAAAAGACTTCAAATACATAATTTGAAATCTTCTGTTTTAAATCTTTTAGAGATTTCTCTTGCGCGTTGATGGCATTTAAATCATCTTCAGTTAATCCATTTGAATTTTTCAAGTCATTAATAATCGCGTTTAATTCCGCGAGTTTTTTCAAGCTTTGCTCTATTACTTCAAAGCTATCGTAATATTCGTGTTTATTTTCTTTAAAATCATTAGAAAGATTTGATATTCCTTCTTTTAATGCATCTAATTTTTTCTTTTTTAATTCTTCCAGCTCGAATTCATTTACAGCAGGATTTATTACCGCTTCTTTTATCTCGCTTGCATTAACGTAGGGTAGGGTAAGTGGATTAAGAAGCTCATGAAATACATAATTTTCTATATTACCCCTAAATTCCTCGGATGCATTTTTTGCAGTTTGATTTGTATCTACCAAATACTCTTTTATCAGAGGATTTTCTTGCAAAAATAATTCGCTGGCTTTTTTGCTTGCTTCTTCTGGAATCGACCCATTAATCAACTCTTGTGAAATTGTTTCATTTACTGGGGTTGCATTGTGATTTAAAAAATTATTTAATTCATTTGGAAAAATTTCTTGTTCATTTTCATCTATAATTTTAAAATCATCTAGTATATCATTATTTTTAATTTCTTTTTGCTTTTCTGGTATTCGTTTTTTTGCTTTCTCTACAAAAGCTTCTGGATTTTCTTGAAATGCACTTTTTAGCTTCTGAACTTCTTGTTTAGCATTTAATATATTTTGAAGGCGCTTTAATTCGTTTTCTTTTTTTTGTATTAGATTTGATACAAATTCCTCTTGAATTTTAGATGGCGCAAAATTTTCTTTTTTAGCACGTTTAAGAACCTCTTCTAGTCCCCCAGTATCTTCTATGTTTTTTCCTACTTGATTAACGAATTCATCAATACTATCCGCAAATACCAAGTTTTGATTCAAGTATGGAAGCCATGCCTTTTTAAGCTCTTGTTTTAAAGCATCTTGCCACTTTTTGTCTCCTTTGTGACTGGCTAAAAAAGCGTCTATTGCCTGATCTTTCGCAAAATCTTGTAATGAGGTTGCCATTGGGTTTTCAGCCAATGCTTTAGGCAACTTTTCAGGTGTAGCCTTTAAGCTCTCGGCCATTCTGCTAACCAAATTTGCTATATATGGACTACCACCTAAATTAAGAGCTGTTTCCGTGAATTCTTTAGATTTTTCTGGTGATTTTAATGCCTCGCCTTCCTTAGCTTCTTGTTCTTGCTTTGTTTTCATGCTTTTAAAAAGATCAGATACGGCATTCTCTAAGTCTTTTATCGCGGAAACTTCTTGGAACTTTGGAAACCAATTCGTAATTTCGCTCCTTTCTTCCTCGGGTATTAATTCAAGAGTTTTGCTTCCCGGAACAAATGGCCCATCTTCAAATGTAGCATTTGGAAATGTCCCATAGTGCTTTTGCATCCAATTCGTTAAATTTCCCATGACAGGATTCTTTCTTAATTCATGTGGCAAAGCTCCTTGCTCAGAAAGCCTTTTAAATCCCCTGAAAAAATCATATACATCAGTTGCATTCGCAGCATTGGTTAGAGGGGTCCTTGCAAGTTGTTTAAATGTAGGCTCGAATTCAGTCGTCATTAAATCGGACATAGCTTTTTTGTCTTCTGCATTTGCTATGAATCTAGCCGTTTCTGGAAAATATTGTTGTGATGCATTAAAATACGGCAATTTCGGATGAGATGCTAAATTGGTTAAATCCTGCCTTAAAACATCACCAAACAGTTGAGGAGAAATGGTATTGATTTCCTTTTCTAGTTCATTAAGCTTAGCCTCGTCTTTTTTGAAACCACCTACTAAACTGTTTATTAAATCTTTGTAATCTCTAAATTCCGGTTTTTGACCTAGAAAGTTTCCAAATTTAGAGATATAGTCTTGATTTGTATAGTGTGGATTCAACAAAACATTTCTACCCAACGTGTTGAACGTTTTATCAAGCCTATCAGATATCGTATTAATCACTTGTGGCTTACTTAGGTCAAAATCAACTCCAGCTCCACTCAATAAGTCGTCCGCCAACTTTTGAAAGTAAGTTTCTTCGCTATACCCACGAGGTTGAGCAGGGTTCTTCTTCTCCTCCGGAACAAAAATTGTATTCCAAAACCCCATATTCGGTGATGCCTTTTGTGATGGAATGGAGTCATCAAATGACCTGAATCTAGGCAATTCCATTCCTGCATTTACAGGGTGAGTATAGTCTTTAAATATATTCCATCCGCCAGGATTTAAAGTTCCAGGTGCTCCAGCTTCTTCCCTTTGGTTTTGATTTCTTGCATGTGGATTCCATTTAGAATTTTGCATAATCACTCCTAAAACGTAAATTTCTTTGTCGATGCTTGACTGCCACTAAATAATGGCTTTAACATCGTATATACATTTGTTCTCAACACTCCTTGCTCGCTAGGTTGATTGTAGCCTACATTATTTTGCTGCTGAGGTATCTGTGTAGCTCCCTGTGCCATCGGTGTAGCATATTGTGGCAGTGAAGTAGGATATTGTTTTTCTTGTGCAGAGTTTTCTTCGGGTAATGGATCTCTTTGCCATTGGGCAACACCAGCTTGGTTAGTTTCTTGGAACGGAGTATTTCCTGTAAATGTATAGGCAACATTGTTAACTAAACCTTTCCCAAAGTTTGAAATGCCGTCTAAAATTCCATTGGATTGGAATCTAGATTGGTTCATTCTTTCTCTTGCTTGCAAAATTTGCTGATCTAGCTCTCCAGGAGCCATTCCTATTTCTTCTCCACTCAAGCCACCTTCTTGGCTTGTTAACATCTGAGAACCTGTAAATGGATTGCTTCCGCCTAATAAAGTATCCAAAAACCCTTGTTTTAGCCCTTGTTCCCTATAGTTTCTCGTTACACCTGAGATTTGTTTTGCAGTTCCTAAGATCGCTAAAGGAGTTAAGAAATATTTGTTGGCAACGTTTAATGCATTTGATGCGTTGGGTGATATTGATCCACTTAATCTATCTGCAAGTCCAGGCATAGCTCCTTCTTCTTCTGGCACCGACCATGGATTGAAGGTATTCGTTTGGTTTTGAGCCTTATCTAAATTTGCTCCTAAGTTCCCAACGAATTGATTACTCCTAGCTTCGTTTCCAGCTATTTGCCGCTCTTTTTCTAACGCATCTAATTTACCTTACGCTAATCCATTTGCTTGAGTATAGGGCAGGCGTTCTAATCCATTCCTATGAAAATTTAACCATTCATCTAAATTCTCTGGTCCTTCGATACGCATCCAATTTTACTGTTGATGTGGACTCAAATTCACTGCTTCATTTCTTACTTGGTCAAGTATAGATTCAATTCCCAATTCTCCATTTAATCCCTTGCCAAGAACGAAATTACCACTTTTCATATTGCCAATAAGCTTATTTGGTTCTTTTCCGGTATAATTTAGCAATTCATCTAGATTAGAAAATCCATGCTCTCTATTTAATTGTACTAACGAATCTATTAGCTCTCCTTTTTGCACTTGATTCAAATTAGAGTTTTGAAGTAAATTTTCTATGATCGGTCTTTTTAATAATGTATTTTGTTGGTTGCCAAACATAGATTCAAAATCTACATTTTCTAATTTCTTAGCTCCAAGAGTATTTAAACTTTGTCCAGAATCTTTAAATAATTGTCTTCCTAAAGGTATATTGTCTTCAAGATTAACTGGATTTTGTACATAATTTTCAAATGGGTCATCTGCTGCATAGCTTTCCAAAAGATTTTGTCGTTCTATTGGATTTTGATTCTTTAATAAATCAGTTTTCATTCCAGCCTTAACTTCTGGATTTAACTCATCTAATCTTTTATTGACTATAGAAGAAGATACATCTCCTTCGTTAAGTTGTTGTTCTGAAGACGAGAGATTAAATAAAGAATCAAATTTTCTTCTAATAGATGAGGCACCTTCTTTAGCATTATCTTTTAATGAGTTATACCATTTAGAAAGCTTATTTTTCACAATATTGCTATTTGATACTGGTTTGTCTAACAAACTACTAGCTCTTTCTGCTTCATCAGATTCCCAGAAATTTTTAAAACGCTCTTGTTGTGCATTGTGATATTCTTCTAAAGCTTTTGTTTTTTGTATATCTTCTGGGCTAGACAGTATTTCTTGTTTTTGCTCTACATCAAACCTATTCCTAAGATTTACTTCTTGTGGCTTTCGTTTTTGTATTAAAGGAGCATCTTCTTTTACTGGGTTTTCCTTTACAAATTCATCTAAATTCTTCTGTTGTTGTGCATGAAAATTTTTAAGTTCTTTGGCTTTAACTCTTCCTTGATAGGCATTTTGCAAAGTATCTTTTGTTTTTTCTATGTTCTTTTTTAGAGACTTTGTTCCTTCATATACTTTGTTTTTAAGATTCTTTCCAACATCTTTAATATTCTCTTTAAATGCATTGCCTTTATTAAAAACAGCTTCTTTTAATTGCGCAGAAGTGTTTTTTAAATTTTTAGGTATTGATTCCGCTTTATCTTTTAATTCTCCTATGTTTTTTTGTATCTTGCCTGCGATAGAGCCTTCATCGTATCCAAATACGTCTCTAGCAGCAGAAGTGCCTTTAATGCCTAATTTCTTTTTAAATGATTTCTGTATATCTCCTGATGCTTTTTGAATGTTTTTTGCCTTTTTTGAAATATATTTCTGCGCTTTTTCAAGTATAGTTGGAGGTTTTCTAAGAAATACACTGCTAGGCTTTGCTCTTCTCATATCCACCTCCCTTGAATAACGCTATCTCCGCATTTCTACGCCTTACAAGGCCCAAAAGCTTTTTACCTTTCGCGTGCACAATCCTTCCCCATAAATCTAGAGCTGTTGTGTAATCGCCATGGAGTAAGTATTTTATTATATTGCTCTTTAAAAGACTTCCTACTCCCCAATTAAATGCCAAAGATATCAATGCATCCCATTGGTTTCCTGTTCCTTCTTTCCAAGCAATCCTGCTTTTTAACCTGTCGTGAATTAATCGAAGGTCATATAATAGAAGCTCTTCGGCCTTTTCTGCTGTAATCTTGCTTCCTATGTTATCATGATCTAAAACAACATGGCCGTATCCTATAGTCGCCTTGCCACCAGCGCATATATAACGTTCTAAACGCAATCCTTCAAATTTTTTGATCAACTCTATTAAATTTTTAGATGGTACGTAATCCATATCTCATTCCTCTATTAACTCTTATCATCACTCCACATGCCAAGCTTTCTTTTCTTTGCCTCCCTTTCCTCAGCTTCAAATGTTTTTTCAAATTTGGAATATGCTTTTGCATGCCCGCTTCTTACCATTTCGCTATTTAAGTTAAGTCCTCCTGCATAACAATATCCTAGTTGCCTGCCATATCTATCAAGTCCCTCCTTGCTACAAAAAACGCCATTGTTCCCTATTAGCTCTTCTAGCTTGGCTGCCGCTTTTGCTCCACATATATCGCTTGTTGAGCATTTTTGTCTCATTTCAGGAGCATCTATTCCTTTGAGCCCTATTTTTTCTCCATTCACAACCAATGTATCTCCATCTATTATTTGCGTTATTGTAACGTTGGATTTTATTCGGTTTTTCTTATACCCACAGAATTCTTCTCCGAAAAACATACAAAAAATTGCTATTAAACCAACTTTCCAATTCTTTTTTAACATCTCAAACATTTTTACCTCTCTAACTTGGAACTGGTATTGGGCGCCATCCTATAGCTGGATAAGGACGCTGCCCAGTTTTTAAAGCAAGGTCGTTAATGTTAACTTCGAGAGTCTGACATCCACCATTCATATCACTCATTCCAAGATATAGTTCTGATGCTTGTTTACCCAACTTCTCTACGCTGCCATCTATTACCATTACCTTCATATCAAGATCACTAACTGTTTTGTTTGCATCTGAGACAGAAGTACTTAACTTTCCTACGTTAGTTTCTACTGCATCCATGCGATTACCGAACGTTTTTATTGCATTTTCAGCTGCTGTAACTCGCGTATTGACAGCGCTCTTAAATGTAGCCAGATCACTTTCTGCTACACCGACGCGTGTACTTAAAGATGTTGCGCTACTCTCTATAGTACCGAGCCTTGTGTTAATAACTCCAATATTAGTATTTATGGCGCTTGTTTGTTGTTCTATCGCACTCATCTTCGTATCTAAACTCGTTGCTTTTTGCTCTAAAGCTGTAACTCTGTCCGTTAGTCCTTGTAAAGCCAACAAATCATTCATAATTGTCTCTAAACTCGTTAATTTCGTGCTCATTGTGTCTCCTAAAGTTCTTAAATTACTACTAGTTGTTTCTACCGCTTTCGTCCTACTATCTATACCCTGTATTGATGAAGCAATCGCATCTATCCTATTAGACAACTGGGTTAAGGCTGTATTTATGCTGCTAATGCTTTCTGGCGTTGAGCCTAAATTAGATTGTAATGCATTCTCACTACTAGATGTTCCCTCCAAACCTAATAAATAGTAATATAGCTGGCTCAAATAGCTTCCCAATGTTCCATCTTCTAATGATGGCGGCATAGGTGGAAGAGTGTATGCCATATCTACCTTCCATGCAAACCATAACCAAATGTTAATTCAGCTCCTTTTTTGTTAAAGCTGATGTTAGCCACACTGTTGTTTTTAAGACGCGCTTCCAGCTCTATTAGCTTTTTCTCTTTTTCTTGAGAGAATGGTGAGTTAGATTCAATGCACATCTCTTGAGCCACCTTGTAAATCAAATAATTGTAATAATTTGTTTCACCTCCAAAATCAAGGGTCGTTGGTGAAAACGTATACTGTCCACTCACTGCGTTGTAACTTACCGTTAAAGGAGAGGTCTTTTTCTTTCCAGTAACAAGAAATTGCGTTACATTACCAGAAGGATATATCCCAATGCCCTTGATATCACCAAGCCATGTCCACACAAGCGGAATTTGTCCGCTGCCGACTATATTGAAATTTTCTAAAAAATTAGTAACATTTAAATAATTTAATGCATAATTTTGAGAGTTAAACTGCCCTACAACGCTATCAACCTCTAAAAACCCCTGAGTTGTCGCAGCTTTTGTTGTGTCTATATAACTAAATCCTGCCTGATGAGTGTTTAAAGAAGTAAATACATCTGTGTAATTAAACGCAAGACGCGTTCCTTCTATATCAATCAAATTGTTAAAAATATCACAAGCGAAGTTATAGGCCCATGACTTTTCTTCGTTCGCTATAGATCGGCCAGTTCTGCTCCAAAGTGATAGATATATTACACGCTCTATAAATGCTGCAGTTTCCATATCTCACCTCATGACACATAAGGTTGCGCAGTTAATAATACTCCCCCTAATTCAGGGGTTACGCCAAAGGCCATCCCACATATTGCTTGATATGTATTCGTTCCTTTGCTTGCATCACCCTGCGCATTCAGCATAATTGGTATGTCACTATGAGGTAATTTTTCTTGAGAACTGTCCACCCCTCCTCCAAATGCCTTTTGCCTTAAATAAAATCCATGCACTGCTTCTTTTGGATACATATATGATTTATGCAAGACAGCACTAGCACTAGTTAAAATCTTGTTTCCTTGCATAGCCTGTATAAAGTCTCCAGGTATCCATGGAGTCATGATTACAGAGTTTATAAATGAAGCGGTGTTTATCAGGTCGTCGATTTTAAGAAATGTGCTTTCAATATTTGGAAATCTACTGCTATTAACAAAGCCAAATGCACTTTTATTAATTTTCAGTGGTATAGAGGTCATTGTATTAAATCCCGTTATCGAGATAGCTTCTTTTAAATAAAGCGAGAAACGAAATCCAGTTGAATCATGTGTTACTGGACCATCTATACTCGTTCCAGGAGAATATCTAGTAGCATTAAATATTAATGGCACACTTGTTGGTATATACAACGTAGATGGTCGATACGCTTGTAAATTATTGATAGTGCACAGCAACTCATAATAATCACCTTTGTCCGTATATGCTGTGGGAGATAAGACTACTCCCTGGGTCCAAGAAGCGAGTTTATCATCGTTTTGTCTGGCATTGGTCTGCGAAACCTTAACGCATCCATTGTCAATTTTAGAATTATTATAAATTCTACTGCCAAAGCTGATATTATTATTCCCGCTCTTTAATCTTCCATACGACATACTCATGCCGTTTATCAGCTCTTCACTTGCTAATAAAGATACATCTTTATAGCCTAGTTTTTGAGCGTATGAGGAGACAAGCGAAAGCAAAAACTCAGAACAATCTTCATGCCTTGGTATAAAATAATATGGCAAATCAACATGTTGAAAGCCTGTTAAAGTGCTACGAAAGGCATATTTTAAACTCTCAAGGTCAGTCGTGATATTTTGCGAGTATGGGTACTGAATACAAATGCATTGCCATCTAGTGGGTTCTAATTGTAACGCTTGCACAAACTTTTTTTCAAGTTGCGGCCCAAGTGCTTCAAACATACCTCTAATAAAAGCTTGCCTATATTCCTCGCTATTCATAAACAAGCTTTCATCAATCTGAGTTAATGATCTAGAAAAGCTAACAAAGTTGTCTTTTCCCCAATTTGCAGTCTCGTATGGCGATCTATAGCTACCATCAGAATCAACAACTCCATAAGGGGAGGGGAGAACATACTTGAGCGACCCAATTCCCTCTGCAATATTTACTTCTTCTTGATGCAATGTGATTGTATCTAGAAATGTAGGCTTCCTCGATTCATTCCACACCGTCTGGACAAGATCCGAGCTTAGAAACTGATTTTTAGATGAAGTGATTATACTCATGGCAACTATCCTCGCTTTAAATCAACTTAAACACTTAAATATGGAGCTTGATATGGAAACATGCATACAGCATCTCCAAACACACCAGTGCCTAACAACGTACCTAGCCTCAATGTGTTTTTAGCCAAGTTTACGTCACCTTGTATTGTACACAACATAGACGTACGTGAGTCTTTGTCGTATTTTAAGATGTTTTTTGCTCCCTCGATATTAGCCAGTCTAGGATTCACACGAGACAACCCATTTTTGCTGAATATGAAGCATTTTGTATGAGACGCAATAATCTTGACTAGCGGCTCAGCACTCCCAACTTTATTTACAGCAGCTCTAATATAGACGTTAGAAGTTGACGATACCGCATATTCCTGACTAGTAGGAGTATGAGCACAAGTCACAGCTTGTAATTCCGGCTGCTCTTTACCATAAGGCAGTGCATTTACTGGAACGGCTATATATGCAGCAGCGGTACCAGTAACGGTATATGTTATACTGTCTGTACTAGCCACAGCACATGTAAATTTTTCTCTCGTTATAGATTTTCCAATTAAATCAACTCTATATAAGTTCGTAGCTGCATTAGAATCTAATACCAACATATCGTTAGCCTTTAGGTATATAACAGTAGCTCCAGTTACCTGAATAATTAAATATCCCACACATGCGCTATTTGCTTTGCCAGTATTAGCATACGTAGGAGCTACTAATGTTTGATCTGCGCTAGTGTCATTAAACGTAGATGGCAAGGTAAGTGAGTTTATAAACCCAAAGAAATTTAGCTTAACAGAAGATGAATTTGTATAGCTACCTCCAATATGGGTTGGAATATCTGGGGTATGGAATACATCAATCCCCATTATGTTTTTGATTTCACCAGTTCTTAAGACCTGCTCGTTAATATTTGGAATGGCGCGGTTTCTTGGACCTAAATCTGAGCTTGTGCCGTCACCAATACTTCCCAATACATTCTGAACCATATCCCAGTATGCAGATGAATTCATAACAAGCGTAAAGTCATTAAATGGAGTCATCCTCGTATTTTCCATAAAGTCTAATATTCGCGTCATGAATGCTACGTCACATTTTTTTACCACACCCCATGCCTCATTACCACCACCTCTGTCATCGGTAGAGCGTGGCAAAACAGCATTACGCGTTCCCCTTGCTAATGCATTGTAATAGAAGCGGTTTATGTCAACTTTAGCCCTTTCATACATTGGGCTTAAAAAAACACGCTCAAAGTCTTGCGGTGAGCCCATGTACAATTGTTGCTCAATCTGCCCATATTCGGCTAGCCAGTTTATGCGCCCTTCTTCGGGATCTATATTAATTGTTTCATATCTGACTTGCTTGCCAATGTTTGTCTTTTTGCTGCTAATATCTGAACCAGTACATGAAACCGGGTAACTTGGCAGAGCAACTGTATATTTTGTGCCGGGTGCCCAAGTTTTGTTTTCTGCCTCAAAAATCTCAGCATAATAGTCATTCGCAAACTGTCCTATGCTCTCGCTAGAGACTTTAAGCAGTCCGTCTACAACTTTATTAACTAGGTCGCTGGTATTAAACGTATTTTTAATAGATCCAGCTGTTACGTTTGTTATTGTCATATTTTCCTCCTCCTGTAGTTATTTAAAAATCTGATACTGTTACTACTCTACCCTCAGAGCTAGTATTAGCTCCCTTCCCCTCTGGCAACTCAGGTAAAATTGGTTGGTTTTGTTTGTTATTCTCTTGTGTTTTTGCTGCGGCTGCTTCTTCAGCTATCTTTTGAGCCCTTAGGTCTGCATACAAATTAGATAATGCATACTGACGATCCAATTCATCTGAATTCTGTAGACTTTTTAGTACATCATCATTCTTTAATGCATTTTTGATTACATGTGGCGCAGAATCCTTGTATTGAGCGGCTCTAAATATCAAATCTTGCATAAGATTTGGGTCTAGATTCCTGCCCTTTGTAGACAAAAGATCCTTGTATTCTTCATCGCTATCCACAACACTCTTGATGCTGCTTAGGTAGTCGCTAATTAATTTTTCTGATTCTTGCTCTTGTTGTCTTTGAAGTGCCTCTTGTTCCTTCTCCGTAAACCTTTGTTCTAAGCTTTGTACAAGCAAAGGTACAAGTCTAGCAGAGAGCTTCTCAAGCAGTGCATCTTCTGTATTCGCATGATTATCCGTCATGATTTCTCCTCCTATTTTTTTATCCCGTAAAAAAGGAGGCGCTTTAATCCCTATGAATCCTCCCTCTCACTTGTATTATACAGTTAAAACTCACGTAATACAAGCTTTTTATTCAATTATATTAACTGAAATACTGTTAATCATAGCTTTTTGTATTTCATATTCTTGAGCCGCCCCACTAGTCGTTACAGTTAATTTGCTAAACCTAAAGCAAAGTATGAAATTTTGGCATGTAAGATTACCCATGGAAGCTCTAAATACGTTTGTTGATTGATGCCTACTGAATGTGATTTGCTTATCTGCCCACCACTCATCGTTACGCAAGTTCTTAATTAAACCATCGTCATATGATCTATCTGAAAGTATGTACATCCCCAACTTGAAAGAGACGAACGAATTGAGCAAAGATGGATCAATGGCAGAGTCGTTTAATACTATATTCGCAGCACATAGCGTACCTCTCCCTTCCTTTGCAAAGATGTGTTGGGAAGTGATATAGATACCAGGCGCAAAGAAATCTGGATTATCAGAGTTATAATACACAGCTCTATCGTAATCAAACGCAACAGATAATAACTTGTCTTGCAATGCAACTAACCTACCATCCTCCGTTGATGCAGTAATGCGTTTTGGAATGTCGAATTTAGTCCCATTAGGCGCACTGTAAGTTAGATTCTCTTTCGAGATTAAATGAGAAAAGGTACCATTTTTTAAATTCAATATTAGATTATTTACTACAAGTCCATCCACCCCAAGAAACTTTACTGGGTTTAAATCCCGATTCGGATAATATGTTTGCGTGCCTCCACTGGAATCTGTATATGTATTGTACTGGAAAAAGTACTTGTCTGGTAATATTCGCTCTGTATATTCGTTTATTTTTCCCGCTGGATTGATGGAATACAGCTTGTCATCTTGCGTTGTAAAGAAGAGAATGTTTTGGTATACAATTGAAGACCCTCCAAATCTTGATTTAAACTTAAAATAGAAATTCAAATCTAAATTCAAAACTGGATCATTATTAACAATGGAAAGATTGTATTTTAAAATCGCTTCATCAGAAAAGACAAACAAAGCTCCGTTAATTGCATGCATAGAAACTACTTTGCAGGGCAATTTAAAACAAACTGGAATTCCAGGTTTTGTTAAAGTGTAGTTCGTTGGAGTAGATGCATCTGTATACTGCGGCATTTTCCCAGTGAGCCATAAAATTCTGTCAAATGCATTCAGCTCTGTAAAAACTATAACGTTTTGGTTGCTATTGTATAATACACCATATCCCATCAAATTCTCAACTAATGTGACAGCACCACTGTTTAAAAGCTGATTATACAATATAGTGCCGTCATTTGACGTCGCTTGTACGCCAGATTGTCCAGCGTAATTTGTAATTAAAGGAAGAGTTACATCATCTCTTCTTGCTTTTGCGTTTTTCCAATCTAGGCTCTCAGGATGGTAAGGATAAGGCTCTATGTCGGAGTAATACAAAGTAAATGGAGTCTTGTTGTCGTCTACAAATATACATTGATTTGATGCGTTAGATGCAAAGCTAAATTTAGGGCGATTTGCAAAGTTTAAACCTAGATTGGGTAAAGTTGTCCCCGCAGCGCTATTGTTTAAAATTGGCGTCCAGCCAAGTAAATTTGCTGGACTGTTTTCGTCTATGTAGACTTGGGTCATGCAATACGTTTGAGACATCTCGTTTGTTACCGTGCTGTGAAATAACAAATATCTAGATGAATAGTCGTACAATCCCTGTACACCGCTTTTGTTATTCAATATATAGGTCTGTATCCTATGTACACCAAGTATCGTAGCAGGTTTCCCTGTAACGTCACTAACTTTATAAACAAGTTTATTCACAGGAATTGGCATTAGTCTACCATTGGCGTCAATCATCATGTTGATTAAAGTCGAGTTAATGCAAAACTTAGAATCCCATTGTACGCATCCAGTAATAGTTAAGGGAACAGTCTTTGCTTCACCCACTATTTACCTCCTATCTTGAAATTTTTTCTCATAGATGTAAGGCTTTTGTTTTGATTTTGTAGAGCTTGTATCGCCAGTTTCTTTTCCTGCAAGTCCTTATTCACTAGAATTTTAGATTGCTCTAGGGCAAGCTTAGTTTGGTCTGTTGCATAACGTTGCTTAACCTCCTCGGCCCTAATCATATTTGCCTCGTGGTCAGATTGTGCCTGAGCTTGTATCGCCTGCGAGGTTGGATCTTGAGGGCCTTCTTGCTGACGTTGTTGCATCATAGCAGCGTATTGTTCCTCTGTAATCTTACCCTCTCCCAATGCCTTAATAGTAGGATCGACAAAGGCATTTAATCTATGCTCAATCTCAACTGAATCGTTGATCTCAAGATTTCTTGCTACGAGATCTATGACTGCAGGAGCTATTTGCGGTGTAACCTTGAGTAGAGACATCATTGTCTCTGCAGTTCTTAGTTTTTCTAAACTCGTCGAAGGAGCTGCTTCAATCGTAAAGTCATAATTTTTCTTTAGTTCTGCGAGAGATGTGTTTTTATTTCCGTCATTTAGTGTAATTAACTCGTTATTTATAAGCATCTCGTATTTATCTGTAATGAGGTTTGCCATCATGTCCATAAATACCTTCCCAACTCTATTCAACGCCCTTATAAACACATGCAGCAACTTCTTCTGTACAATATCACCTTGCATAATTCGCTTCTCTAACGCTACACCAGATTGTGCGCCATCTTGGCTTGACCCCTGTTGGCTTAAGTTAATACCAGCTACCTCATCCAAAAGCACCTTAGACATCTGTATTAGCTGTATTAATGTAGTGTCTAAAACAGGAGGCTCTATTATAGTTGGCTGCGCATTTTGTGGTGCATTAGGTTCTGGAGTAGGTAAGAAATACACACCAGGTGTCCTATTTATATCTTTCCACTCCATAACATCCTGAGATGTCATATCACCTTTATGCAAGAGTATTGTCCTTTCCATTTTACGAGTAGTTTGAGTAGCCACTTGGGAAACGGCATTGTTCAGTAATTGTTGTACGTCAACCATGGAATACATATATGGTACTACAATCTCTTTAAATGTTCCGCCCTTGTCACCATCTTTGGTTAGGAACGGATGACCAACAAAGATTATAGGTAAGTCATCAGAGTAATACAGTGTAGGCTTAGTTAGAAACTCTTCATCTGTGCATCTGCAAGCATAAATTCTCGTTACAAACTTTTGAAATGAATCCAATATATTCACATTATCATACTCCGTCATCGAGTCTTCTTTTTTGACTTCTCCACTCCTAAGTTTATATAATGTAGTCTTTACATCTTCTTTATAAAAGAAATCATAAACATTGATATAAGTCTCGTCTTCATTCCTTGAGTTATAATATCTCCCCAACTTAGATAAACTATAATGCTTTCTTAACTTACTTAATGGCACGCTTTTTATCTCACCACAAAACTCACCATCTTCTTTCCATGTTCCTCGAGCACTTGTATCAAAAAATGCATTCTCTGGGTCCATTATATGCTTAATCTTTGGTATCAACTGAGTGCTTTCCAGAGCTTCATAGTCCTCTACTACTCTAAAAGCAGTATATCCAAACGAACCATACTTAGACCAAGTATCAGCATAGATACTTCTGTTTTCGTCGCAAAATAGAATATTCTTGTATAGCGTTTCCGCGTTCTTAATTTCCGGTGTGTTTTTGCGGGTTTTGTTCTTAACGCCTAGTTCGAACTCCAAGTTAGCATAATCACTTTGTAATCTATAGTAATGCTTGATGGTTAGGTTAACAGTCATAATTTCTTTCCCATCAAACCTTCTATATTTTTTAGTTTTAGGGTCCCATTGAAACCCAGCTATAAACTTAGATGTCAGGTATCCCGCTGTGTTGTTGTCTTTGTAGTAATCAAACCACTTGTTCGCCAACTCAGATATCTTTTGTGGCGTATACAGATATGCCATAATCTCTCCTCCTCCCTTGTATATTGAGGAGATTATAGCAAATTTCTAGATTAAAAGCTAGTTAAAAATACTCCATTTGCTTAGAGCAACCAAAATAGCGACAATAGTGCTCACGAACCACATAATTGTAGAATTCCTGGATCTCTCTATTGCCGCAATAAGCTCTAGCTTTGCAGCATCGATTTTGTCGTCTAGCTTTTTTTCTAGAGCACCGAGTTTATTATCAAGAATAGCGATTTGCTCACTAGTAGCGAGCTGTGAAAGGTCGTATTCTCTACTTTCTACTAAAGATTCTGTAAAAGCTTCAGCTATAGTTTTCTGAGCTCCAGCTTTAATTAAACGCTCTACTACCTTATGTGTATCAAATGCATGCACTTTCATTGCTTTGTTTGGAATAGTTACTTTACGTACAATATATCACAAATATGTCAGATATGCAATTTACGTAAATTATTTTGTGAATTTTAGCGAAAAACAGCGTGCAACCCAGGTACTAAGGGCGTTACGAATTTACGTGAATTATTGATCGATTAATACACTCTTTGTCTCAATACAGAATAATCTATATTACTATCCCTATTAGGAAAGATCAATTGCTTGTCACATATTCTCGAGATTGCGTCAAACATATCGTCGTGTAAGCCAACAGGGAAGGTTAAGTACTCTTCGTTAATAAATGATTCTGTCAAGTCTACCGCGTTCCCAGTATAATCAGCTCTGACCAAAGTTCTTGGAAGCCATACACGATTGTCAGCAAAATACGGCACAAGTCTTCTGATCCTATCTTCTTTACTCAAAGTTCCAGCGACCTCTATTATAGGAAATCTATAGTTTCTGTATTCCATTCTGCTTTTGATGAATTCTACATCAGCTTGCATACCATAGCGCTCGTAATACACATACTTAGGTTTATATTTAGCATGGAGCTCAAACAACATATTCTCACGCTCTTTTAGATCCAACTTATCTCTAACCATATCAAGTAAATAAATGTTGTTATCAGAGCCCAAACCCAAAACACAAATAGCAGTATAATCAGAGTACTTCTTTTTGGAGTTAGCAGGGTCTACACACATGTATTTGATGAAGTTGGTATGATCTATCCTACCATCGTAAAATTGTATCCATTCGCGTTTAAATTCACCACCACCTAATGGGGCAGGGTTCTGTTGATACTGTCCAGCAAAACCATATGGGCCAAGCTCTTTCTTCAGAATCTCTATTTCGGGTTCACCATCGCGGGCAGGGTGTAGTAATTCACCTTCATTACGCACCTTAACCACACACCCCTTGCAAAACGTTTCGTTACGCTGTGCTATTAAAGGTAGATTAAGGTGTTCCCATCCTCCTTTGGCAAGTAAATGTCCAGATAAGTCCTCTTCATGCAGTCTTTGCCCTATAACAATAATACATCCTTTCTTGCGATCATTGAGACGGGTTGAGTACGACTGATCAAACCATGTATTAGCAGCTTCTCTCTTTGTCTGACTTAAAGCTTCGTCAGCTTTTAACGCATCATCTACTATCAAGAAGTTAGCACCGTCACCCATTACAGAACCGCCAACTGATGTAGCATATCTAAAGCCACGTTTTGTTGTCATGAATTTGGTTTTAGTGTTCTGATCGTCTGCTAATTTGGTTTCTGGGAATATAGATTGATACCAAGGATGCTCTATAACAGCTCTACAGTTAGTAGAGTGTTTGTGTGCTAAAGATGTAGCATATGAAGCACATATTATACTTTCGGATGGATTGTGTCCTAATAACCACGCAGGAAAGGCTACACTCACGCAGATTGACTTCATGTAGCGTGGCGGTATATTAATAATCAGGCGTTTAATTTCGCCTCTCTGGCATGCCTTGAGATATTCTGCAATCAACTCTATGTGCCAGTTGTGCATGTAATGAGCGTCAGGATCAACAACCTTAAACACCGCTTCTATAAATAAGTCAAGGTGATTCCTATATGCCTCCTGATATTCATTCATTATACCTGCAATACATTAGAAGGTGTAACATGTACTTTTGTCCACCGATGAACAAGAGCCTCGCAAATCCTTTCTCCCCTCATAACAAGTCGTTTTGCCCCAGTAAACTGAGATTGGGCTTCTTGAAGTACATCCGCTATTACGTTATTCATCTCTCTTTTAAATTTCGATAATGGTAATTTGTTAGTCATCATTCCTAAAAACAAGAACGCATATATATGACCACAATTGGTGGCATTCTGTAACAAATACTTCTTTATATCCGTCTTCTCTACTTTCACTTGTTTCAATATGATAAGCGCTTTATCAAAAATATTGTGCCAAGTCTCAATAGGTATGTTCTCTACGAGCTCGTTTAAATCCATATCGACGCCTTCAAGCTCTCTTTTGTAAGCATTAAACAATGTTAACCAATCGCTGTTTTTTTTCAGTTTTCTAATGGCTTTTTTCATTTTCCTCTCCATTTTTACTTTGTCTTAGTATCACATCATACACTAGCAACTCTACATCGTGGCGACTCAGCTGATAAATTCTTACAAGATCACTAAAGCCATGATGCACTTTTGTCATTTCCTCAAATATATCGCAAAAGTTCACTGCTTGGTTTATCATTTGGCTCACAAAATCGCTATCTTCAACATTCTCTGTTTTCTCGATGAGAGGTGACATAACACATTTTAATTCGTCATAAAATCTATGGATCGCACTTTGTAGCTTTCGCATAACGTCAATAGTGCATTCCATATTTTCTCTATTTCTTTCTTTATTATGATGTTTGTTTTTATATTTGTTCATTTCTACTCTCCTTTATTTTCGTTCACTTGTTTCAACGCTTGTTCACTCAAGCTTTCGATAAGCTTCTGTATATCTCCAGTTTTCCAAGCTGTTACTCTTTCGCTAAGTTTGATTGCTTTTGGAAATTTGCCGCTCTTTACTCCAGCCCACCATGTAGTACGACCTACAGGTATGAGTTGTAATACTTGTTTTTCACGTAAAAATCCAGTGCTTTGAATTTTTGCTTTTTTCATTTTATTCCTCCTTTTACTTCATTCGTTATAAATCGTTTAAATGTGAACTGGTTATATTTGAATACACAGCTCCGTCATCAATAAAATTGCAAAGCTCATCTATCTTCTGACATAGCTCTCTACCAAAACCATCTATATGTGTCATATAGTGGATTATTTCACTGTTGTAATTCCCATCATTTACCATAAGAAAAAGCATTGCTAGTTTCTTACTTTCAAGATAGGCCTCTTCACATTCTGTTTTGAGATAAAAGCATATTCTTTTTTGATTCTGTACAGCTTTCTTTATCATTTTACTCTCCTTTATTTTGTTTGCTTGGTTTGTTTTCTAAATACGCCATCTTTCTAGCCGCCATATCCTGAAACGCATCCTCTAGACCACACTTTACTTCGATCTGCCTTTTTTCTTCATCATGTATTCTCCTTAGGGCATTTGTCTGGATGTACCACTTGACCGCAGGGAATATTTTTTGTACGAATACAAGGTCTAGCATTACATCCTTGGCGTTATCTAGATTGCCATCCGCTAGATCATCTATTATTTCGTTAGTTACCTTTGCAAACTCCTGGTCAGCTTCGCACCATCTGTAATAACACTTGCGCTCTATATCAAGCGCCCTACAAGCAGCACTGATGTTACCACGGCATTTCTTGAGCATTTCCGGGAAGTTTCCCTTCTTACTCTGTGTCAAGCGTCCCATACCTTATCCTCCTAGAATCTTCACTCTGTCTAAATAAAATTCTTCACTATGGCACTTTGGATCGTATTTAAACCATCTTTTAATAGCACGCCATATCTTACGTAACCTACCAACTGCTCTCAACTTTCCATCCACGCCTATTTGATATTCCTTACCAATATTACTCGCGAATAGGTTAGGGTAGAGCGGTATTTCATCAAGCTCATAATTCACAACAAATACGTTATTGATCTTCTTTTTGTTATCCTTTGCTACCCTTGGGGAGCCTATGGCATAAAATTGTTTACCAAGCATTTCTTCGTTACTCATTAGATTAGCTATGTTCTGCACAACAGCGCCTCCCAAAGAAAAGCCACCAATAATGATTTCTTTCTTCTTGCTCATTTTATCAAGTATATCTTTGAATGCCTTGGATTCTAGAATCGCCTTAGCTCTCTCGTAATATCCGTTAAAGAATCCTTTTGAGTTTTCCTCTATATCGAAATTATCTTCTCTATCTTGTTTTTGTTTCCAGTTTGTACCTACGAACGCTATGATGTTGCCCTTGTACAAACATTCGTATGGAGCCTTAAGGCCCAGGCGCCAGCCATATCTCTTCCATGTGCGTCGCTTGTGGTTTACAAGACCAGTCAAAATCTTCCGTGTATCCTTCGCTATCTTACATAGCTCTGGATCACCTTGCGTGGTAGTTACCACATCTGCAGCAGCATCAGTGAGCCCAATTATCTTCATTAACTTATCTAGCGCCATATATTATAACCCCATCGCTTTTTTACAGAAGCAGTCCATGATTCATTTTCCTCTGTAGTATTTTGAGCTTCGACTTTAGGAGCGTCCATCTCTTTTTGCTGAGCAGCTTCTGCCTTTGGTTTTCTTGCCTTTTTAGGTTCTTCAGCTTCTCTAGACTCTGTAAAACGCACTCCATTCACATCTATCCATTCTGTTGGGTTGATTCCCTCCTTTTTATTAGCAGACACCGTTGTATTAGTTTTGTTCACCTCGGGTGTTGTGCTATTTGTGCTATTTTTAGGAGTCTCTACTACCACATGAGGCTGTATGGCTTGCTCTGGAGCAGATACTGGTGGTGTGGCATCGTCAATTGGATCGAGCCCATGTATTTCTATTTTTTTGTTTTGTAAGTATGGAGCTAATTTCTGCACACCATCTTGTAAACCCTCTTGAATTTTCGTGATTGTTATACTGTAATCTGTGGTAAGCTGTTCTACCAATTTATCTATCGGGAATTCCTTTGTATAAGCTAGCAAGAAGACAAATTCATTTATTCCCCTGGTCATACTAGGATCTCTAAGAAGCCAGGCTGCACTTTCGAATATATGCATATTGTTCGAATCTATAAAGAATTTAGCTTTATCAAGAATCTCTACCCATTGATCATAAGTTATCATATCTGCAAACTTAGGTATGCTAAAATTGCTTGTTACCTCAAGGAAGCTATGCAGCTTCTGCAACAACCCCTCATAATTTCTAAACATTGCGTTTGACATTTTCTCTCCTCCTATTCAAATGTTTCAGGGTTAATTATAGCACATAATTTAATCTTCTGCACCAGGAAAATACGTAACATGCTCTAATTCATTACAGTGTTTTTCTCTAGTTGCGCTCTCTAGATGCCCTTCGTGCATCGATATTTTATATGTTTCGTTGCAAGAGAGCGTAACATCAGTTCTTGTGCCAGCCTTTTGTATAGGATAATGAGCTAATACACAACGCGCTACATCGTCTAAAGATGGGTTTTTTACCAAGCATTCTGAGAATGCATATTTTATATTGCCTGCCATAGCTTTAAACATAAATAGATTTGACATTGAGGTGAATATATCGTTATCCATAGTTTTTACAAGAAAATTTTCCAACTCTATAGTTGAAAGCATAGCAAAGTTTGTCATGTACGCATCGCTTGCCTTTGTAGAATTGCGGCCGAAAACTATATTTTTTGTGCCAACCTCAAAGTAGTCTATAGCAGATGTGTAGTGCATTTTTATTGGTGTGTAAAACCACCCAAAAGCGGAGACAACCTGCGGAACGTGAGACATAAATTTTATCGCACCTTCTATGCTACCAAAGACAGCATTACTGGTTATGTCATATGCTACTTCTAAATAAGACGTGCTTTTAAACTCGTTGTACCATTGGTTTACTAAATAATCTGCAATGTTTAAAGAAGCATGACAGAGCATGACTGAGGCTTCTGCTTCTGCTTCCATTGGCGATGCTGTGCAATATAAGCGTTTCATTTCCGTAAGAGCCGTTTTTTGAACCGAGGTTTTTAAGCCGTCCAGATAGAAAAACGAGTGCATGTAGTGAAAGATCACAGGAAATGAAATAGCATCCATCCACTTAATAGCTCTTCCAACAAGTGTAATGGCAGATTTGACAGTTTCTCTCAATCTCATAAACCCCACCTATAGATTTATATATTTATTAGCCGTTGTTTGCTTGCCTTGCTTTGTAAGATGCCTATGCAAGTTTCTGCTATGATATCTATAGCAAGTTGATCTAATGTTGTGTTTTTTACACTGCATTACACACCTCACAAGAAAATTAAACGCAACCAAAATAGAAATGACCACTAACAGCCAAATTACCGCCCCTAACATACCTTACCTTTGTCTTTTAGTTCTTGGAGTCTACGCTGTATCTCTAGAAATCCTAATTCCCTTGGCTCCTCACCTGACTTGAATATTTGTGTCGCAATTTTATGCGATTCGTTCGCTTGCTTTTTTTGCTCAGCCTCGCGTTGCCTTGTAATAGCAGCAGCTGCCTCGCGAACGTCCTCTGGTATTGTGCATTTCATAGTCATAGCTTCACTCCTCTGTTTTATTGTTGTTTGTTTATCTGGCAAGCAATGACTTACGTTCATCCGCTTCCAGGGTTGATATTTGCGCTGTATTAGCCCAGCGCACAGCTTTCGATCACCAAAAATCTTCACCAAATGGAACTTATCCAGGAATCTAATCGCAAGGATGTCCTCTAGCATCGCTCTAAAGAGCGCTACATCACCATTGCAATTTTCCTTAGCAAAGTTGTTGATATATCGATGCAAATGTGGTAAATATACAGTCGATCCATCAGATAACGTGCCTCCTAAAAGCTCGTTTCCTCTGGTAGATTGAGCAAGTACCTCGTGCGCTATGTCAAGTATAGGTCCGAGGTCTTTGTTGACTACCTTAGCATGTAATAATGGTTTGCTGGTTGGCGCAATGCGGCCAGCAGATCTTATAGCAACTGCGAAATCTGCTTTTTTCCCAGCAACCTTCTGTATTCCGAATCTAGAGCTTTGCTCAGCAATATGCACGCTTTCGTCACATGATTCTTGTTTTTGCCAAAGTTTGGCTCTGATTTCCTCTACAGATTGTTGCTCAGCTATAGTTTCTTGTTCTGACTTCTGCTCAATCACAATCCCATTTCCTTCAAAACCTAAACCAAAAAATTCATGACTATGACTATCCTGACGTTCTGTTTTTTCACTTTCATCATGGTGCTCTTTCGTGACATTATTTAATAGTCTATAGTCTATTTTATTAGTACCTACAGTATTATTAGTAGCGGATTTTTTCTCTTGTGTATCTTGTTGAATCTGGAGTTGGAGATTTTGATCGTTAAGATTTTCTTTAAAAATTTTTAAAGATTTCTTAAACGTAACAGCGGAATTTTGCACGCTCATTTCTTCTAAAATTTGTTGTGTTTTTGTTAAATTTTTACAACCACCTTTGCCACCTTTTTTAGCACCCTTTTTTGCCGCTTTGTATAAAGCTATTATCTCTTTATCTTTCGCTCTATTTATAAATAACACTGTGTGATAATCCACTCCATTATAAGTGTCTCTATCTAGCGCTATCAATCCCAATTCGCAAAAAACCTTCCTAGCTTCCAAAGCTGTGGGAATGGTACAATTCCAAAGCTCTGCTAAATGCTTACCCTCGGCCTTTTGTCCTTTATAACCAGTCTTAACTCGATTGTTGTATAAATGAGCTTGCACTCTATCATTCGCTCTAAGCTCCATGTATTTAATTATAAGGCGTTTATATCCGAGTACTTCCAGAAGCCACTTAATATGGTGTGGCATCTTATCGAAAGAATGCGTAGTTTCTGCATCATCTATTCGCTTTTCATAATATATATTATTTGGACTCGCTACTTCAGCAGATGATTGTATTTGAGGCTGTAAAAAAGACGTAATCATAGCATTATTCCTCGAATTGAGTATGATTTATGAGAATTTTCTGTAAATTTTTGAAAATATTGGATTGACTTATATATAAAGTCATGTATGATGAGATCATACATTTCGTGGTTGTTGTGTATTAATGTTAGTTTTGTTTCTTTTTGCATTGATTTTTTTCTTTGCTTAAAGGTTTGTCCGTACAAGGAGTTTAAACTTTGGGTCGTTTGTGGTTCCAAGTGATGGATCTTGATGTAGCTATTGTAACTCATGTTATTCTGGCTTGCAATATTAAATTTAAAATTTTTCACTTCATCACGAAATTGTTCATAAATAATGAGGCTGGATAACGAATACCCTCTCATTATGTATGGGAAAGCAGCTAACTTATCGATTATACTCATATACATATAATCCTTCCTCCTCCTATTTCTTAAAGTTAGCTGCTTTTCTTTGCACAGCTAGCATAGAATTAGTAATGGAACTCCCAAGTCTCTTAGGCTCAAATCTTTCATCATCGTCATTGCGATCACTCAAATATCTTCTGGGTGTATACACAGGTACGTACTGTGTTCTTGGCCGATTCAAAGCCTCCATCAACTCTGTATGCGTGAATTCTGGCATCCCAGCCTCATTTTTTTTTACGTCCTCTAGATTGCTCTCCACGGTCCTTACGAATCCACCAATGTTTTGTATTCCCTCTTGCTGCTGTGTTGGGCTGCTTACGCCCTGTGCAGGGCCTTGACCGGACGCTTGTCCGTGTGGTTGAGGAGACGTGGTTGGTGGAGTAGCGGAGTCATCATGGTTGAGGCCTTCCTTCATAGCTTTGTATATAGATTCTGCTTTATAACGAATGCCTTTTCCTATTTTTACGTACTCTAATTCCGGATGCATTCCTTTGGCTCTCCATCTATACAGGGTATCTTCTTTAACCCCTAATATTTTGGCCACTTTGGATGCCGGTAGTAAAACTTGCTCTATCATCTTTTTTGGTACCGTTTATTGCATATGTTTAGTAATTAACCATACCATTACACATGTTTTACCACGTGTCAAATAAAAATTTTTCAAAAATTAAAAAAATAAAATATTGACGCCCTATAAAATCCGATGTATAAAGTATTCATACGTAGGTAGTATTAAATACTACGAATCAATACTTTAATAGAGGTACAAAAATGACCAATACAATACAAAACCAAACCACTAACCAACTCCAAAGCACTGCAGCACAAAATAGCGAGCAAAAACTTGGAGTAGACTACGATCTTTGGTTGGCTGAGAGCGAAATCTCTGCTATAATGAAGAGAATAGGAAAAATGCCAGCAGAGGAGGCTCGTACAGTCCAGGAGGCAATCACATTATTAAATCAATACTTATAGAGAGGGTATATGAAGTACGTTTGGGCACTTACATCGTTGCTTATTACATGGCAGCTTACTAGAGCATTTCTAATACTGTTGATACTTTAGAGAGGCTGTTATGAACAAGTGGATATATTTTATAATTGGGCTCGTTATTTTGTGGATTGTCTTGATAGCGGTGAACATCTGGATAGACATTAAAGAGGAAGGACTATGATGATAGAGTATATTTTGGAAAGCATATGTGGAATCTGCGTTGCAGTGGTCGCGATATGCTACTTAGTAAACAATAAAAGCAACAACGATAAAACGGAGGAATAATATGTACAGAGACGATGATTTTAGATGGCAGATGTACGATAAAGATGAGTACATCGAAACTCAGATATTGCAAGACTTAGAAGAAAGGGCTGGGCTTGGCAAAGAGGATAACCTTAATATCTGGCCACGAGATAAAAAAACGATTGTGGTTGTTGCTTTACCTACCACACGTAGCCAAAATATCGAATGATCATAATTGTTGTTATAGCTATGGAGACAATTATATCAAAACGAACTCGATAAGCAATAACAAAGCTAAAATATTTTTAATAAATTAAGGAGTAATGTAAAATGATTGAAATATCAAAAAAAGTATCAAACAGAGGAACGAAAAGAACCCTAATGAACAAATTAAGTTTAGTAACGCTTGTGCTTCTATTTTGGGAGCTCATGGCTCTTGGATTGTATATTAATGAGCTTTGGCCATTTTTATGCAGTGTACCCTGCGCAATTGCTATTTGCTTTTTTATTTAATTTAATTAAAAGGAGAGTTTTATGGAGAAAGATAATTTAGACAAGATAAATGCTAACCTAGGAAGAATTGCAAATGCATTGGAAGATAACAATGAGATTCAGAGGCAGATGAAAAAGTATCTCTATGTTATAGCGGCAAATGTGATGGAGTTTGTAAGGTGTCACGAGGACACAGAAGATTTTTTTTCAATTGATGAAGACCTGGAGATTGATGTTAAGCGTATAGAGAGAACAAAACAATAGATAAACAAGAGGTAAAATATGAATTTTATGGAAGTTATACTCTCTATGAGCATTTGGAATTGGGTTACTATAATGTTCAAAATAAGCATGGCGTTTGTAATCGTCTCCGTATTTTGGATTATAGTAGCGGCAATCTTCTGGATTATTATAGAGATTTTAGAATAGATAATAAAATAAGAGGTAAATTATGACTAATATAGACGTTAATGCATTGAAGGCGATAATGAAGAATCACTCTCGCCAACTACTATCTCCAATCACAGTGTTGGTTGGCAAGCCCGGAGTAGGTAAAACGCACTTGGCTGTGAGCGCTCAGCAACACTTAGGCGACACACTACTTTTAGACACTGAGGATGGTGGACATCAGTACGATATACCGCGTATAGCGATTGATTCATCCAAAACAATGAAAGATGTCCTAAGTGCGCTACATCAGCAGGATGATATATGTAAGGTGTTGATTATAGATACACTAGGTGAGCTCAACAAGATCTTCACCAAAGAGATACTCAGAGAATATACCACGAGAGATTGCACTCCGAAATCACTAGATGATCCAAATTGTGGAGCGTTTGGATATGGTAAGGGATGGAGCTTGCTAACACAAAAATGGGATTTATTTATAGATACCTTGAAATTATTGCGCAAAAAACATAGAATAGCTGTATTTATGACTTCTCATTCTAAGTTTGAAAAATGTGATCTCAAGGATGGATATGGTTCATTTGACCAACAAGACTTAGATCTACCAGTAAAATGTGCAAATATCATCAAAAGGGCAGTAGACAACATATACGTGCTTAACAACGACGTATGCAAGAGCGGCAATAGGCAACATAGAACCGAGCGTAACTTAACTGTAGCAACGCATCCATCGCTAGTGTCAAAGGGTAGGGTGCCATTAGCTCGTGAGATGTACGAAATTACTGGCGATAAAAACATCGCTGCATTCTGGGCTGACTTCAAAAAAGCATGGTATCCAGAGAATCTAGTAGCTGTTGTAACATCCCAGCCAGGTCAAGTAGTAGAGGAGGTAGCATATGCTGGATAATATAAGCGAATACCTAAGGTCGAGCTTCAATATAGCCGAGTACTACGCAAGAGAGCCGTATATTATACCTAATCCCAAGATCTCTGTAACTGATTTGGCTTATTTGAAGTGCGATAGATGTTTGTATGATACGTTAGTTAGAAAAGCCAAAGGAACATCAGAGGAGTTCACACCTCAGACCCAGCGAACATTTGCTCTGGGGTGTGCCTCTGAAAATTATCTAATTGGTATTTTACAAAAATTTTCTGATTGTAAGCTACTGTCTCAACAATATACACTAGAGACATCTTCTGTCAAGGGGAAAATAGATGCTGTAATAGAGTACAAGGATGAGCAATATATTGTAGAGCTAAAGATCATGAATAATTTTAGATTTTCGGAAGCCAAGAAGTACGAATACGTGAACGAGGGATATAGAGATCAGGTGAATTTGTATTTACACCTAGGTAAATCACAGTTCCCTAATTTATGTACTCGAGGGCTTTTTATCTTGATAAATCGCGATAATTCTGATATTTTGGTTCTAGAATCCGGGCCTGTAGATGACGAAAGAGCCACGCTACAATTAGCCAGGGCAGATAGAGTGCATAGGGCGTTTTGCGAGAACAGGCCAAATAGCATATGTGCTGATTTTGAATGTATACAAGAACATAATGATAGTGAGGGTTTATGACTAACGAACTAGAGAATCTACGCATAGAGATTGAGACACTTACGCAGAAAATCCTTGATCGCGATTTAGGGGTGGGAGGTTCAGAAGCAATTCGTTGTTTATTCGAGGCACTTTTAAAAGACAGAGGTGAGGGAATAACAATATTAAGGGTTATTTTTGGTTATATAGTAACATGCATTAATCATAATATCGGAAATGTTTATATAGATCCGTATGTATTAAAAGATATGGTAATATCTCTGGTAGCGTGTATAATTTGCAAGAACGAGGAATAATGACAACCAAACTAACTAAACTAACCAAAAAGATCGAAAAGCTTATAGCCGAGATATGTGAACACGATGATAATGAGCTTGGATTGTGGGGTCATCATGCTTTGTTTGAGGCGCTGTTACGGGAGAGGGGGAGTTATCACGCAATAGATGTCTTAATGGGGTATATCTTCGACTACATAACTAATCACAGAACAGGGCAGTATTTGTATGTGACGTTGTTACGGTGTGCTAGATTCAATGGATATCGCCTAAAAATGAACAGACTAAAGAAAAAGGACCCAACATGGCAATGATGCAAAAGTGGAAAGAAGATAGGAAGCGAAGCATCGAAGAAAGTAAACGATGCTCTCCTGAGCTGCAAATCTGGTTACAACAGGCTAAACGTATGGAGAGTATGGAGCTCTATACTATAGCAGCAGAGCTATACGAGAAGCTTGGAATGAGTTTAAAAGCCAAAACTATGAGAGAGAAAGCGAAAATGTGTAGCAAAAAAGTCACAGATCAATAAATTTAACTTACAAATCGCAAAAAGTTGTTCTGTATGTATTTTCTTGGGTTAAAATAAGCCCGCTATCTAATAGCATAATATAAACTTAATTAAGGATAAATTTATGAAAAAATTATTAATTACGACTGTGTTGGCTGGTGTATTATCTACTCAGGCTTTCGCAGCAGAGCAAGGCAAGATATATATCACAGGATCTGCTGGGTATAACGTTGGTTTTACCGCTCTTAAAACAACATCAACAAACAAAGTAACTGGTGTTACAGAGAAGAATAAAGCTGAGCTAGAAAAAATCATCTCCCCTTATACCATTGCTAGTCTAGATTCTACTATAACCACAGAAGGTAAAATGCCAAGAGGATTCGGTGCATATACACTTGGAATAGGATACAATATTAGTGACCAAGCAAGGGCCGATTTAACTCTTAATTATTTTTCCTCCAAAGGAAAAGATAGCGAAGCGATGGAAAAGGTGAATGTGGCAGGGAATACTAAGCTTTCTTCTTTTGGAGTTTTGGCTAATGCGTATTATGATATAAATGCAAATAGCGCTGTTACTCCATATTTTATGGTAGGTGCTGGATTTGGCAAGACATCTCTCAAGATTGATGCCGATATATCTAATCCTGATAATACCAAGAAAGTAAAAGCAACACTAGATAGTAGTAAGTATAATCTCTTATGGAACGTTGGTGGCGGTGTAGCATTTAAACTGGATGACTGTTTCTATTTGGACTTGGGTTACAGATTTGCTAACATTGGCGCAACTGCAGAAAAAGACGTGACAAAAGAAAACTACAAGCTACCAGAAGGTATTCAGCATAATACCGCTATAAAAACAGGCGACCTATACAGACACACAGTAACAGCAGGTGTTCGCTTTGTATTTTAATTAGAATGGAATAGCCACTGCTTTTCTCGATGGGTAGTGGCTGTTTTCGGGGGCCAGGATAAGATATACAATATATGAACAAGACAGGCGAGCGTATGGCGGATTATGAGACAATGAAGCAAAAACTTGATACAGAAGCTGATAAAATAAAAATAAAAAGTCTAAAAGTAGAGATTGAGAGACTTGCTACGTTAGCAGACCTTAAAGATCGCACTATAGAATGGCTTAGAGATCTGCACAAAGAAATAAATGATAGGTATTACATGAAATTTTCAGATATTTGTACACCAAAGTTTTACTTTTTCAGTGGAGGTTTGTGTGTCCTAGTTGTTTGGGCAGCAGTTGAATTAATACGTTATTTTTGTTAAATTGTATGAAAAACGAATCACTAAAGAAACTAAGAAACGACTTTAATTGCAGGGAATTGGAGATATTGGATAATGTCTTCCCAGTGCCAGTGGGTAAAATATGCACTTTATTAGGTATTCGCGATGACTTTGTCGCTATGGATAGCAACATAAGCGGAAAAATATACAAGGATGCCAAAGGCTATAATATCGTAGCTAATAAATTTCATTCCCCATCAAGGCGTAGGTTTACCTATGCTCATGAGTTGGGGCATTATTGTATACACAGAAGCATAATTGATTCATGTGGTGGAATATTAGAGCGTAGTTATAAGCAATATGATAAAAGTGAAATGGAAAGAGAACAGGAGGCAAATAACTTTGCCGCTGAGTTGCTGATGCCAGAGATCTATTTTTTAGATAAGTATAAAGAATTAACGAGTAAATATCAAAAAACAAAGGAAATATTAGATAATTTGTCGAGGTTTTTTTTGGTGTCAGAAGAGGCTATATATAGAAGGTTGATTAGTTTTGGATTGGCATATGACATATAACGAGATGAATGAGCGTGACCTTTTTAACCAAGAGGATTATGACATTCTATACAAAAGGCAGAAACGCATCGAATTAGTAGACCATGTGCAAATAGTGCTATTGAAATGGCGTAGCTTAGTGTTATCCATGATATTTAGCGGGTTGTTAACCTGGTATTTCGTATGTAATATTTATGAATGTGACGGGATTATTGGCTTTCTGGAGAGGTTGGTTTGTATTCTTAATTCGCTTGATTTAAACAGTGTATTACTAATAGGATGGGTTGTACTTATCTTTGGTCTTCTTGGTGCTTGTTATATCTTTAAGAAGAAAAGAGATGACGATTAATGGATTTTCGTGAGCAACCTCTCCAACTCCTCAACCGTACAAGCCACCTATGACGATACATTGGGACAATAAGAAACTAACAGCTTTTAGCAGCTGATGCAGCAGCATTAGGAAGGTGAACCGTAGTTACTCCTTGTGCCTCTGCTATATCTCTCAAACCTAGTAAGAAAGTTCTTGAATCTTGATTCTTCTGGAACTCTTCTAGGATGATTTTTAGATACATAGTAGATTCTTCTATGCTTTTTAGTTTCTCTAAATGGTAATCTCTAAAATTTATTAGTTCCATAATTGGCCTCATTTAACAAATTGCACAATTGTTGTGCCTGTTTTATATCGGTCCTCTGCTCAAATGTCAATCACATTTAATATTTTCTCCAGCTCGTCAATATTGCGTACAACTACGTATCGATACCCCTTAGACTCGACGTCTTTCCTAAACTCTTCTTGTGAAGCAGACAACGTACCTTTTTCGCTTTTTACCTCAACAAAGATTGTTTTGCTAGGGAAAATCAGTACGTAATCTGCTACACCAGCTTTTAGTCCTATGGATTTTAATTCGCGGCCAGCCATTACGCTGCGCTTACCTTCGTTGGGTACATGAAACCATACAAGACGTTTTTCAGGATGTGTGTGCTCCCATAGTTTTAGATAGGCTGCAAGCGCCTTACACTGCATTGCTTCCGTAGGTTTGTAGTATCTGTTATACGATGCACGCATTCCTCCTCCCATAATCCAGCTATTTCTTAGCATAGGCTGCATAAAGTAGCTTCCTTAATTATACAACGGAAGATCGGGACTTGCAATATCTAAACACTCATGTATAATAGAGAAATAATTGGATTTTATGGAGAGTAAAATGGCAAAAAATATGAGTAAAGCGAAGCAACTATACGAAATACAAAAAAGACGCAAGCTTGAAGAGTCAGAACGTCAAAAATGCGAGGTTTGGACTCGCTGTATGGGATATTTTAGACCAGTAAGTAATTTTAATGATGGCAAAAAAAGCGAATTTGAAGAGAGAAAATACTTCAACCAGGAAAAATGTAAAGACTAATAAGCAACTTTCATGGTTACCATATGAAGAGTGGGTTAAGGTAAGGGCCACTCACTTCCAATGCTATGGTAATGGGATGGAAAGGGTGAAGAAATGGCTAAGAAGTAGGATGGAGAAGTCGCGTGTTTAATCGAGGGAGAGTGGGCGCTTGTTTTTTTGGAGCGCATCTATTGAGTTTTTTATATCAATTAAATGCTGGATATCCGAATCAGTGCGGTAGTTTGCATACTTCAATATATCCCAAGGCGTTATAAGATGAGCGTTATTATCCTTGTCCTCTCTTAGTTGTATATTGTGATCTGCTTTTGTATATGCATAACACCATTCATTATCAAATTGCCTGTTTAATTCACCCGAAGAGAATTTTCCTTTTTCTACTATTACCTTGTTAATCATATACCTCTCTTTTTCATCTAGGATATTTACTTTATACTCATCTCCTACAAATTTTAGTTGTATTATGCGTCCACGGTATTGTTTATCATATTTTTCGTATACCTCTGGAACCACTGGCCCGTAATTCCATGCGTATATTTTTTCCTGGAAAATTGGCATGCCAGTTCTAACCAAAGCCTCTTCTTGCACAAAGAATAATAACTTTTGGAGCTTTGTATTTACCAAGTCATTCCCTCCACTATATTTTGTAATAGAGGAATAATAAACCACTATGTAATGAGCTATATCAAATGCTGTTGTCATATGCTTTGCCCGTTCATAGATCGTTAATATCTAATTCTATTTCCTACTATCTTTTCTACCCCATCTTTTATTACATCATTTATAGAGCATTTGTGAATTTTTGCATACAAACTTACAGACCTATGCAACTCTTTACCCAATCTTACGTTCAGACTTCCTGTAAATGATTTATTTGGAGACTTCCCTAAAGCGCGACACGTATCTAAGTAATCGTCTACCGCTTCATTAAAGCGCCTTACAATAGAGGCAACATCTAACGCCTCATAACTCACCAAATCATCTATAAATAATATTTGTCCATAAAGTATGGTGTCCTTTTCGTCAAAATTTACAGAACCATAATATCCTTTATACTGTAATATATTAGAATTTCTCATACAATACTCTTAGTATTTTATGTTTCAATTAATTGGTTTATAACATAGCTTTTTAAAATTGCTTTTGGATGTGGTTTATGAAAAATTAATGTTAAATCCATACGCTTATTATGAAACTTTCTTCTCGAACCTCCTGTTTTGCTATGAGATATTTCTTTGAATCCAAGATGCCCTAGAAGGGTACATAACTCATCCCATGTAAAATCTTTGGGTTTTGTATAAAGCTTTTTTATTAATTTTTCTTTTTGAGTCATATACAATATATATCATCAATAACATTATCATGCAACTGATTTTTAGTTGCTTTTATAAGTTTATTTTATTCCTCTTCTAATCCACGCTTTGTTGCCAAATACGGGAGATACTTATACAACAATTCGTCAGACTTACCACGCTTTAACAGGTTATGTAGGTTGCCGAATGTATACTTCGCGGCATTAGGAGCTTTGTAAGCGGCTAGGGCAGATAGCAACGCCCAAGTAGGGTCGTGGGTTTGATATCCACCAATTCCACCAGCAACGAGTGGAAGCCCTCCTTTCTTGAGCAGCTCTTTCAGTAAATTACCTTGAGTTACTGGTTTATCTGCATTTTGCATTAGTTCATCGAGTTCTACTAGGCGCCTTTGCTCTGGTGTAAGCTTTGTATTAACGAAATTTGCGAGTTTTGTTTTCTCGCCTTCTCTGATTTTTGTTGGTAATGATTTGTGATATTTGTATGTACCGCCCGCAATATCACTTACTCCAGGGGCGTTTCTGTATGGAACGATTTGCTCACGAAATGCTATATTCGTATTCTTCAGATCTTGCAACAACTCTTTTGGCACCACCTGTTCCATGAACTTCTCTAATTTATCACGCGCCGCCTTTAAATCGCGTTTCTCCGCTTTGTGTGTTGCCCTTCGTACATCAGAGGACGACTTTCCAATAGTAAGCTTCGCGTCTATACTTCTAATTTCTCCTTCTATTTCTGAGATAATATCTTTTAAATCACCAAATGTTAGATGATCCTTTTCCCCCTTAATTAACTGAATTTCTGGGTTAGCTACAGATACCACCTCTTTTGGTAAGTTCTCTACTTTTATCTTTACACCCGCCTTGTCAGCTTGCTCTATAATAGCGTTGTATTTGGCTGATATAGGGTCGTATACCTTATTGTATTCGCTTTGTAATGACTCTCCCAATGCTTGAGCTGGTGTCTTGCCCTTTAAGGCCTTCATATCTTTCAGCGTCTTCAATCCCTTGCTAGCGTATTCCATGCCTTTGCCTAATGCAGCACCTGCTCCCTCTCCAATAGCTCCAGCTACCGCTCCGGTCGCCGCTCCTCCGAGTCTATTGTCTTTGTTTTGAGCGGCACTTATTCCACTGGCGGCTAATATATTAGAAAGCCACGGAGCTAATTTAGTAGCACCTTTCACAAGGCCTCCACCATATATAAGCTGGCCTATATCCGACACCACTTCACCAGCCTTATAAGCAGTAGATTCTGTATTGCCTTTAGGCTTGTAATGTCCAAGTGTCAACGTCTTTGCCAAGCCTTCACTTATCCCTGACAATGTGTCAATGGTATCTTTCCCGAATTGTTTACCAAAACTTAGAGCCTTTTGGCCAATGCCTTCTTCTGGGGATTCCTCTCCAGATTTAGCGGCCACATCAGGAGTTGGTTCCTGTTCGGTCATTTTAGTGAGTAGGTCTTTTATCTGCTGCTCTTCGCTGCTGTCAGTACTTTTTTTTTGAGAGTTGTTAGAGTTTTTAAACCTGTCATCTAATTCTTTTGATAATTGTTTGTACGGATCGTCAAACCCAACTAAAGAGCCATTGTGATTTGCAAGATATTCTCCCATCGCCGCTGCTCTTTTTGCTATTAAATCAGATTTCATTTCTATATACTCCAGACCTTTTTCATTTAATTCCTTGCTCTTCATTGGAGTAGGTAACGCATTTTGCAACAACTGTCTCTCAAATCT
>Ga0172373_10001455_pt1 | contig 38300 bp, 34 predicted proteins | sample Lak10m_2_FD_114546 | JGI IMG/M metagenome (GOLD analysis project Ga0172373, IMG submission 114546) | Freshwater microbial communities from Kabuno Bay, South-Kivu, Congo - kab_092012_10m | ecosystem: Environmental > Aquatic > Freshwater > Lake | place: Democratic Republic of the Congo... | reverse complement strand
TGGCGCTGTGGAGCTGGCGTCTGGCGGTGCTGGGACGTCGGCTGGACCGCCGCCGGGCCGAGTTGCACGATGAACGGGGCCGGATGTGGCCGCTGCTCCAGGCGGTGCAGGACGCGGTGGTGCTGATCGACGCGGGCGGGCTGGTCCGGCGCTTCAACCCGGCGGCCGAGCGCATGTTCGGCTACCGGGCCGAGGAGATGGTCGGCCAGCCGGTCGGACGGCTGATGCCCGACGCCTTCGCCGCCGGCCATGATGCCTTTCTGGCGCGGCCGCATGCCGGCGATTTCCACCGGATGGGACCCGACCGCGACATCGTCGGCCGCCGCCGCGACGGCAGCGAGTTTCCCGTCGAAATCGACGTCGCCGCCTATAGCGAGGATGGGTGCCTTCTGCATGTCGGGCTGGTGCGCGACGCGGGCCAGCGCAAGGATCGGGATACCCGCCTGTCCCGGCTGGCGACCACCGACGCCTTGACCGGCTTGCTGAACCGCCGCGCCTTTCTTGAGGCCGGCGAGGCGATGATGGCCGGGCGCGGCTACAAGCCGCTGACCATGCTGATGCTGGATGCCGACCGTTTCAAGTCGGTCAACGACGCGCACGGCCATGCCGCCGGTGACGAATTGCTGAAATGTCTGGCGCGGATCGTCGCGGATTCCGCCCGCGGCGACGATGCGGTGGGCCGCCTGGGCGGCGAGGAGTTCGCCGTCCTGCTGAACAATACCGGGGTCGAAGGCGGCACCAATCTGGCCGAACGGATGCTGGCCAGCATCCGCGCCGCTCAGGTCGACCTGCCGGGCGATCACCGGATCGGCTTCACCGTCAGCATCGGGATCAGTTCGACGGCGACGGCGCACGATCTGTCGGCCCTGCTGCACCAGGCCGATCAGGCCCTGTCGGTGGCCAAGGCGTCCGGACGCGACCGGCTGGTCGCCGTTACCGACGAGACGCTGCGGACCCTTTCGCCGCCCGGATGAACTCGGCGATCCGCTCGGGGTCCTTCACTCCGGGGGCGCTTTCCACTCCCGATGAAACGTCCACCGCTCCGGCTCCGCTGATGCGGATGGCCTCGGCGACGTTGGCCGGGTCCAGGCCGCCGGCCAGCATCCACGGCAGCGGACATTGGAAGCCCTGCAGGATCGACCAGTCGAAGCGGGCGGCGTTGCCGCCGGGGCGGTCGGCGCCGGGGGGGGGCTTGGCGTCGAACAGCAGGCGGTCGGCCACCGGCAGGAAGGCTGTGGCCGCCTCCAGGTCGGCGGCGGTGGAAACCGGGATGACCTTCATCACCGGCAGGCCGAATTCCAGACGGACCCGCTCGATCCGTTCGGGGGTCTCGCTGCCGTGGAATTGCAGCAGGTCCAGCCGCACCGTGCCGAGAACCGAGTCCAGCAGGGCGTCGTCGGCGTCGACGAACAGCCCGACCTTGGTGACGTCGTCGGCGAATTGCAGGATCTCCGCGGCCTGATCCGGCGTCACCGCCCGCGGGCTTCTGGCGAAGAACACCAGTCCCAGATAATCGGCCCCGGCCTGCAGCGCGGCGTCGACGGCGTCGCCGTCGGTCAGGCCGCAGATCTTGACTTCGACGCTCATGCGCCCAGCTCCTCGGCGATGCGGCGGGCGGCGGCGGCGGGGTCGGCGGCGCCGGTGATGGGACGGCCGATGACCAGCAGGTCGGCGCCGCGGGCCCGGGCCTGCGACGGCGTCATGATGCGCTTCTGATCCCCGGCCTCGGCCCAGGCCGGCCGGATGCCCGGCACCACCAGCACGGTCTGGGGCCGGGTCATGGCACGCAGGGATTCGACCTCGTGCGGGGAACAGACCAGCCCGTCGACGCCGGCTTCCTCGGCCAGGGCGGCCAGCCGCCTGACCTGATCGAGCACGCTGCCGCCATAGCCGATGGCGGCCATCGCCCCCTGGTCGATGCTGGTCAGGATGGTCACCGCCAACACCTTGGTGGCCGGCCGGCCGATGCGGGCGGCTTCCTCGCGGGCGGACTCGACGGCGGCCTTCATCATCGCCAGACCGCCCGAGGCATGGATGGTGGTCAGCCGCGGCGCCAGCCGCGCCACGCCCTTCATGGCCCCGGCCACGGTGTTGGGGATGTCGTGCAGCTTGAGGTCCAGGAAGACCGGCATGCCCAGCGACGCCACCGCCTCGATGCCGGCGGGGCCGGCGGCGGTGAAGAACTCAAGCCCCAGCTTGACGCCGCCGACCAGCCCTTTCAGGCTGGTGGCCAGCGCGGCGGCCTGGTGGACGTTGGTGGTGTCAATGGCGACATAGACGGGATTGGGCATGGCTGTCCCTTCGGCGGGAAAGTGGGTCAGGACGTCGGCCCGGCGGCGGTCAGCCGGCTTTCGGCCCGGTCGGCGCGACGGCGTTGGATGCGGGCGGCGCGGCGGGCCCGATGGCCGGCCGACCATGCGATGATCAGGCCAAGCGCCAGCCCCAGGGCCAAGGCCCCCAGCACCGCCAGATAGGCCGGCAGGTCCAGCGACCACGGCAGGGGCCAGAGTTCCAGACGGACATCGTGGCGGTTGGCCGCGGCGAACATCACCAGCAGCAGGGTCAGCGGCCCGCCGATGATCCAGCCGAGGAACCGGGCCATGACCGCCGCCTATTCGTCGGCGTTCAGCTGCTCGCGCAGCTGTTTGCCGGTCTTGAAGAAGGGGACGGCCTTGGCCTGTACCGAGACCTGTTCGCCGGTACGGGGATTGCGGCCCTGGCGCGGGTCGCGGTTCTTGACCGAGAAGGCGCCGAAGCCGCGCAGTTCGACCCGGTCGCCCCGGGACAGGGCGTTGGCGATCTCTTCGAAGATGGTGGTGACGATGCGTTCGACGTCGCGCTGGTAGAGGTGGGGGTTCCTCTCGGCCAGACGGGCGATCAGTTCGGACTTGGTCATCTTGGGCAGGCTCTTCCCGTCGTTCGGATTTCGACAGGCAGGGTGCCCAAGCCGATCGTCCGAGTCAAGGCAAGTCGTTGGCGGACAACGGGTTTTCGAAAACGGAACAGGCCCGCCTTCACCGGAAGGCGGGCCTGCCCGAAAGTCCGTCGAAGACGGTTTACTTTTCTTCCTGAGCCTTGCGCATGGCGGCGCCCAGGATATCGCCCAGCGAGGCGCCGGAATCGGACGAACCGTATTCGGCCATCGCCTGCTTTTCCTCGTCGAATTCGCGGGCCTTGATCGACAGGGTGACCTTGCGGGCGCCCTTTTCGATCATGGTGACCTTGGCGTCGACCTTTTCGCCGACGGCGAAACGCTCGGGCCGCTGCTCGGACCGCTCGCGGGAAAGCTCGGCCTTGCGGATGAAGCCGGTCATGCCGTCCACCTGGACCTCGATGCCGTTCTCGGTCACCTGGGTCACGGTGCAGGTGACGACGTCACCCTTCTTGACGTTGGCCACGGCATCCTGGAACGGATCGGAGGACAGCTGCTTGATGCCCAGGCTGATGCGTTCCTTTTCGATGTCGACGTCCAGGACCTTGGCCTTGACCATGTCGCCCTTCTTGAACTCGGCGATGGCGGCGTCGCCGCTCTTCTCCCAGGACAGGTCGGACATGTGGACCATGCCGTCGATCTCGCCGGACAGGCCGATGAACAGACCGAATTCGGTGATGTTCTTGACCTCGCCCTCGACGATGGTGCCGGCGGGGAACTTCTCGACGAAGGATTCCCACGGGTTGGACAGGCACTGCTTCAGGCCCAGGCTGATGCGGCGCTTCTGCGGGTCGACGTCCAGGACCATGACTTCCACTTCCTGCGAGGTGGAGACGATCTTGCCGGGATGGACGTTCTTCTTGGTCCAGGACATTTCCGAAACGTGGACCAGACCTTCGACACCGGGCTCCAGCTCGACGAACGCGCCGTAGTCGGTGATGTTGGTGACGCGGCCGACGAACTTGGCCTGCACCGGGTACTTGGCCTCGACGCCCTCCCACGGGTCGGCGTCAAGCTGCTTGATGCCGAGCGAGATGCGCTGGGTTTCCGAGTTGAAGCGGATGACCTGGACGCGGACGGTCTGGCCGATATGCAGGGCCTCGGACGGGTGGTTGATGCGCTTCCAGGCGATGTCGGTGACGTGCAGCAGGCCGTCGACGCCGCCCAGGTCCACGAACGCACCGTAATCGGTGATGTTCTTGACCACGCCTTCCAGGATCTGACCTTCCTTCAGGTTCTCGATCAGTTCGGAACGCTGTTCGGCGCGGGTTTCTTCCAGCACGGCGCGGCGCGAGACCACGATGTTGCCGCGCGAGCGGTCCATCTTGAGGATCTGGAAGGGCTGCGGGCTGCCCAGCAGCGGGGTGATGTCGCGCACGGGGCGGATGTCCACCTGGCTGCCCGGCAGGAATGCCACGGCGCCCGACAGGTCGACGGTGAAACCGCCCTTGACGCGGCCGAAGATGATGCCGTTGACGCGCTGATTGGCCTCGAACGACTTTTCCAGCAGGGTCCAGGCTTCTTCGCGCTTGGCCTTCTCGCGGGACAGGACGACTTCGCCGTTCTTGTCCTCATAGCGTTCGACGAACACCTCGATGGCGTCGCCGGCCTTCACTTCCGGCGCGCGGCCGGCCGAGGCGAATTCCTTGAGCGGCACGCGGCCTTCCGACTTCAAGCCGACGTCGACGACGGCGAAATCGCTTTCCACACGCACCACGATACCCTTGATGACAGCCCCTTCGAAGGGGTTGCTGACGCCCATGCTCTCGTCGAGCAGCGCCGCGAAATCTTCCATAGTCATGAGTTCAAACTTCCTTTCGATCTTTATTATCCGGCCAGCCGGTTGTGTCCGGCGGTCTTGCAGGGAACCGATCCTTGGAAAAGCAAACCGCCCCCGGACCGTATGGCCGGGAGCGCCAAAGCCTTCCTGATTGCCGCGTCTCAGCTCCGGGACCGGACATGGTCGAACGCCGCGGCGAAAGCCTGATCGGCGTCCAGGTCCGAGCTGTCCAGGAGGAAAGCGTCGCTCGCGGCGGCCAGGGGGGCGACCGAGCGGTTTGAATCGCGCTCGTCCCGCTCCCGCATATCCGCCAGAACGGCCTCCTGTATAGCCGGCAGGCCGCGGTCAAGCAACTCTTTCAGGCGGCGCGCGGCTCTTTTCTCCAGGCTGGCGGTGACGAACAGCTTGATGGGGGCGTCGGGGCAGACGACGGTGCCGATGTCGCGGCCGTCCAGCACCGCACCCTTGCCGCCGGGGGGGTGCGCGGCGAACCGGCGCTGGAAATCCAGCAGGGCGGCGCGCACCGCCGGAATGGCCGCCACCTTGGATGCCGCCTGGGCGGCCTGGTCGCTGCGCAGGTCGTCGGCCCCCAGGTCGTCGGGGCGCAGGTCGCGGGCGGCCTGTCCGGCCCGGTCCGGGTCGGCCGGGTCGGCCCCGGCCCGGGCCAGCTTCATGCCGACGGCGCGGTAGATCAGGCCGGTATCCAGGTAGTCGAAGCCCAGTTCGGCGGCCAGCCGCCGGGCCAGGGTGCCCTTGCCGGCGGCGGCCGGCCCGTCGATGGCGATGATGGTGGTCATGGATGGTGTCCTTCGCGTGCGTCCGGGTCAGGGGGTGGAGATGCGTGCCCCCAGGCCGTTCATCAGGTCGACGAAGCCGGGAAAGCTGGTGTCGACCGCCTCGGCGTCGTCCACCGCCACCGGCTCGGCCGAGGCCATGCCCAGCACCAGGAAGCTCATGGCGATGCGGTGGTCCAGGTCGACGGCGATGGTCGCGCCGCCGGCCGGCGGCCGGCCGGTGCCGTGGACGATCAGGGTGTCGCCCTCGGCCTCGGCCTTGACGCCGCAGGCCTGCAATCCGTGCAAGGTGGCGGCGAAGCGGTCGCTTTCCTTCACCCGCAGTTCCGACAGGCCGAACATGCGGGTGGTACCGCCGGCGAAGGCGGCGGCCACCGCCAGGATGGGGTATTCGTCGATCATCGACGGCGCCCGTTCGGCGGGGACGTCGATTCCGCTCAGCACCGAGCTGCGGACCACCAGATCGGCCACCTGTTCGCCGCCTTCGGTGCGGGGGTTCTCGTAGCCGATATCGGCCCCCATCTCGGCCAGGGTGCGGAACAGGCCGGTGCGCAGCGGGTTCATGCCGATGCCGGCCAGGCGGATCTCGGAGCGCGGCACCAGCAGGGCGGCCACCGCCGGAAAGGCGGCCGAACTGGGATCGGCCGGCACCACGACGTGGCGGCCGGTCAGTTCGGGAAAGCCGGTCACGGTGATCCGGCGGGCGCCGTCCTCGCGCGGTTCCACCGTCACGGCGGCGCCGAAATTGCGCAGCATCAGCTCGGTATGGTCGCGGGTGGCCTCGCGCTCGATCACCGTGGTCTCGCCCGGGGTGTTCAGCCCGGCCAGCAGGATGGCCGACTTGACCTGGGCCGACGCCACCGGCAGTTCGTAGGTGATGGGGACCGGCTTGTCGGTGCCGACCAGGGCGGCCGGCAGGCGGCCGCCTTCGCGGGTGACGAAGCGGGCACCCATGCGGCTCAGTGGTTCCGACACCCGCTTCATCGGCCGCGAACGCAGGCTGGCGTCGCCGGTGAAGAACGTGGTGAAGGGATGGGTCGCCACCAGCCCCATCATCAGCCGCGCCCCGGTCCCGGAATTGCCCAGGTCCAGCAGATCGTCGGGTTCGCGCAGGCCGCCGACGCCGCGGCCCCACAGCCGCCACGATCCGTCGTCCAGGCGCTCGACCTCGGCCCCCAGGGCGCGCATGGCGGCGGCGGTGCGCAGCACGTCGTCGCCTTCCAGCAATCCCTCGACCCGGCTTTCGCCCACCGCCAGGGCGCCGAACATCAGCGCCCGGTGCGAAATGGACTTGTCGCCGGGAACCTTGGCAGAGCCGGACAGGCTGTCGGCGCGGCGGGAAATCAGCGGTCTGGACATGGTGTCTCCGAAAACGTCTGGGCGCGGGCTGGCGCTTGGCGCGGCCCGTTCGATTTTTTCGTTTTGACACACGGGGGCGAACATGGCAAATGCCCCCCACCGGGTTGCGTCTCGCGACGGTCGACCTGCCCCGATCAAGCAGCTAAGGAGAATTCACGTGGCCAAGCCGGAATGGGGCCAGAAGCGCACCTGCAATAGTTGTGGCTGCCGTTTCTATGACTTGACCCGCTCTCCCATCACCTGCCCCAAGTGCGGCGCGACGGTCGAGCCCGAACTGCCGTTCAAGGTCCGCCGCGGCGGCGCTCCGGCCGAGGCCAAGGTCCCCGCTCCGGCCAAGGCGGCGCTGGTCGCCGCCGTCGACCTGGCCGTGGTCGACGACGAGGACGCCCTGGAGACCGACGAGGATGCGTCGGACGAGGACGAGACCGGGCTGATCGAGGATGCTTCCGACCTGGGCGAGGACGACGACGACATGGCCGAGGTGATGGAGCACATGGACGAGGAAATCGAAGACGAAGTCTAAGTCGATTTTTTGGCTTGACCCCCGTCCGACAAATCCATATGTTCCGCCTCCACCGACGGTGACCCAAGCACGTCGGCAACAGCTTTCGGGGCCATAGCTCAGTTGGGAGAGCGCTTGAATGGCATTCAAGAGGTCGTCGGTTCGATTCCGTCTGGCTCCACCAAGACAAGTCCCCTCAGGACGCTCCTGAGGGGATTTTCTTTTGTCCGGAACGTTTAATCCCACGTTAAATATCTCTGCTAGGATGATGTGCGCATCGGGGCTGGTTCCCGCGGTGATGGGGCTGGGCCGGGAGAAGGGGGCGATCGGTGGCGGCAACTCTGAAGCGGCGTTTCATGCTGGCGACGCTGCTGGTCTATCTGGTCACGGCGGCGGCGTCCTATGCGGCCCTGGCGTGGATCGCCGAAAGCATCATCGGGAATCTGGGCACCGCCTTCGCCGAGAAGCAGGTGCAGTACAGCCGGGCGCAAAGCCTGTTTCCCCTGCTGCGTGAAGTGGCCCTGGCCCGCAAGATGGCCGATACCCCGCTGCTGCGGGAATGGGCCGCCGCCGAAGACGATCCCGAGTTGCGCCGCCGGGCTCTGGCGGAAATGGAAAGCTATCGCCGGGCCTTCCGCGATGGCAGCTATTTTTTCGCCGTCCACGCTTCGGGCAATTATTATTTCAACGATTCCCAGGGCAGCTATGCCGGGAACGAGAAGCGGTACGTTCTTGATCCGGCGGCTCCTGCCGACGACTGGTACTTCGCCACCATCCGCCGCCCCCAGGACACCCAGATCAACGTCAATCCCGACGCCCACCTGAAGGTCACCAAGGTGTGGGTCAACGTCACCATGCGCGAGGGCGACCGCGTGCTGGGCGTGCTGGGGACCGGCATCGACCTGACCAGTTTCATCCGGGGCAGCGTGGACGGCGCCCAGCCGGGCATCGAGAACATCTTCATCGACGGCTCCGGCGCGATCCAGGCTCATCGCGACGTTTCCCTGATCGACTTCGCCAGCCTGACCAAGGACCCGACCCAGCAGGCGACGATCTTCCGGCTGGTTGACGACGAGTCCGGCCGTCGCTCCCTGGCCGAGGCGATGCGCCGGCTGGAGCGGAACGCCGACGGCGTCGAAACCCTGTTCGTCGCCGTCGACGGCCATCGTCATCTGGTCGGCCTGAGCCATCTGTCGGAAATCGGCTGGTTCGCCGTCACCCTGATCGATCTCGACGTCCTGATGCGCCAGGGCCGCTTTCTGTCGGTGGCGGTGCTGATCGGCATCGCCCTGCTGGCGGCCCTGCTGTCGACGGCGGTTTTGCTCAACCGGCTGGTGCTGGACCGGGTCCGCCGCCTGGAAGCCTCGGCCCGGCGGATTGCCGCCAACGATTACGCGGTCCGGCTGGAAGCCGGGCCGGACGATGAAATCGGGCGCCTGACCGATACCTTCAAGCAGATGGCTGACACCGTCCGCGATTACACCGCCACCCTGGAAAGCCGGGTCAAGGCGGCGACGGCCGAGTATGAAAGCGCCAACCGCAAGCTGGCCGCCCAGGCGCGCAAGCTGATCGAGAGCAATGCCGAACTGGAACAGTTCTCCTATGTGGTGTCGCATGATCTGCGCCAGCCCCTGCGCATGGTCAGCGGCTATCTGGGTCTGATCCAGCGCAAGTTCGCCGACGCGGACGACGAGGAATTGCGGACCTTCCTGGGCTTCGCCGTCGACGGGTCCAAACGGATGGACAGGCTGATCGTCGACCTGCTGGAATATTCCCGGATCGGACGCAACGGAATGCCGCTGTCGCCGATGTCTTTGCAGGACGTCGTGACGGAGAGCCTGTGCTATCTCGGCCCGATGGTGGCCGATGCCCGGGCCGATATCATGGTGGCCGATGGCCTGCCCGAGATTTTGGGCAATCGCGACGAACTGATCCGTCTGTTCGAAAACCTGATCGGCAATGCCATCAAGTACCGCTCTCCCGACCGGGTGCCCCGCATTCGGATCGAATGCCGCGATGGCGGCGATGTGTGGGAAATCCTGATCCGCGACAACGGCATCGGCATCCCGCCCGACGACATCGACCGGATCTTCATGGTGTTCCAGCGGTCATCGGGAGCCGGGGGGTGCGAGGGGTCGGGGATCGGCCTGTCGGTGTGCCGCAAGATCGTCGAACATCACGGCGGCCATATCCGGGCGGAATCGACGGTCGGCCAGGGCAGCTGTTTCCGGCTGGATTTTCCCAGGCCGCCGGCCGCCGGCTGACGCCGTTCAGCCGGTGGCGGCCAGTTCCCGCAGCCGGTCCAGACAGGCGTCGCGGCCGGGGCGGTAATCGTTGTCTTCCCACCATCGGTCGGCCAGGCCCAGCAGGCGGCCGATCTCGGGGCCGCGCGGGATTCCCAGCGCCAGGCAATCGGCGCCGCGGACCGGCAGTTCGACCGGCTGCCAGCCGTCGGCGCCATCCAGCAGGGCGACCCAGCGGGCGCTTTGCGCCGAATCGGGGCGGCCGTCGCGGGCACGGGCATCGGCCCAGGCGGTCAGAACCAGATCGCGGAAGGTGTCGGCGCCGACCCGGCGCAAGGCCCGTCGCATCTCCGCCGGGCTCATGTCGGCCGAGACAGCCACCTTGGGGGCGGCGATGGACACCAGCCGCCGCGTCTGCGCGGCCGACAGCTTCAGCCGTTCCCCCACCCGCTGCGCGCCGGCGGCGTCGGTCTCCAGCGTGGCGCCCAGCCGCCGCATGGGGTCGGCGCCCAGGGTCGGGCGGACCAGGGCGCGGGTTTCCAGCCAGCTCAGGACCCTGAGGCGGCCGAAGGCCTGCGCCTCCGGCAGGATGTGGGCCAGGATGCCCTGTCCTTGCATGACCAGCATCACCGATGCCGGATCGGGAGCCTGCATCAGCCGCACGAACTCGCCGGCCACCCGTTCGCCGGACAGCGATGTCAGCCGGGGGGCCATGCGCCGGCAGGCGGCCAGGGCATGGGCATCCATCGGCGGACGGCCGTAATGGGCATGGAAGCGGAAGAAGCGCAGCAGGCGCAGCACGTCTTCTTCCAGGCGGCGCAGCGGCTTGCCGACGAAGGCCACCCGTCCGGCTCCCAGGTCCGACAGGCCGTCGAAGGGGTCGTAGACGCGGCCCTGCCGGTCGGCGAACATGGCGTTCATGGTGAAGTCGCGCCGGGCGGCGTCGGCCGTCCAGTCGTCGGTGAAGGCGACCTGGGCGTGGCGGCCATCGGTTTCGACGTCCTCGCGCAGGGTGGTGATCTCGTAATGGGCCTTGCCGATGACGGCGGTGACGGTGCCGTGCTCGATGCCGGTGGGGATGGCGTGAATCCCGGCGCGGTCCAGCAGTTCCAGCACCACCAGCGGCGGGTCGTGGGTGGCGATGTCGACGTCCCTGATCGGACGTTTCAGCACCGCGTCGCGCACGCAGCCGCCGACGAAGCGCACTTCCGCGCCGTCCACCGTCAGGGCGTCCAGCACCGCCTGGGTTTCCGGGGCGTCCAGCCAGGGTTGCGGTGACAGTTGGCCGACCGGCTCGACCGCGCTGCGGGTGGCGATCACGGCCGCCCCAGCACGTCCGACAGGTTGACCAGGATACCGGCGGTCGCCCCCCAGATGACCCGCTGTTCCCAGGTCATCGCCCAGAACGGCCGGTGGCGTCCCTCGACGATGCGGCGGTGCAGCTGATGGTTCTCGGGGTCGAGGATGAAGTGCAGCGGCACCTCGAACACCTCGGCCACCTCGAACGGGTCGGCGCTGGGAACCACCGGCGGCACGATGACGCCGACGATGGGGGTGATGACGAATCCGGTGCCGGTGACATAATCGTCCAGCCGGCCCAGGATGGTGACGCGGTCGCGCGGCAGGCCGATTTCCTCTTCCGTCTCGCGCAGGGCGGCGGCGGCGGGGTCGCCGCGGTCGGCGGCCTCGAAGCGGCCGCCGGGAAAGCTGATCTGGCCGGGATGGTGGGCCAGGTGGTCGGTGCGCCGGGTCAGCAGCACCGTCATGCCGTCGTCATGCTCGACCAGGGGCACCAGCACGGCGGCCGGAATCGGGGCGCGGCCCGCGGCCAGGGCGGCCCGGCCGGGAGCGTCGGGGCCGTCGATGCTTTGTTCCAGCAAGGCGTCGCCGCGGCCGCGCGGATCGTGGCCGCGGGCCAGCAACCCGGCGATGGCCGGGCGGGTCAGTCGGGGTCGGTCAGCCGCCCCAGGGGAAAGAAGGTCCCGCTGCTCCATAGGCCGTAAAGCTTTTCCCTGTCGAACTGTTCCTCGTAGCCCAGCGCCACCAGCTCATAATAGACCGGGCGGGTCAGGCGCGCATCCAGGCCGTCGCGGACCTGCACATAGGGAACCACTTCCCCGGTCTGCGGACAATCGGCGAAGTACAGCCGGTGGGCGGCATCCACCGTCACCAGCTCGTCGACGTTGGTGCGCAGGCTGACGACCCGGTCGCGGCCGCCGCCCTCGCTGAACAGCTCGACGGCCAGGAAGGGGACGTCGTCGACGGTGATGGTGCCGGTTTCGTCGGCGCTGGTCAGCCAGTAAACGCCCTGGCCGTCGCGGCTCATCATCGTGGCGAACAGACAGACCATCTCTTTGCGGTCGATCGGCGAGCCGTGGTAAAACCAACGCCCGGCGCGGTCGATGCGGATGCCCAGATCGCCGCAAATGCCCGGACCCGTCGGCCGCCGCATGAGGTTTTCCTTCTTGACCACCGCCCCCGCCCCGGATGATGCGCTTCGCGCGCTGGAGACCGTCACGGCCCGCATGGCCGAAGTCCGCGCCGCCATCGGCCGCGTCATCTTCGGTCAGGACCGCGTCGTCGAGGAAACACTTATCACGCTGCTGGCGGGGGGTCACGCCCTGTTGATCGGGGTGCCGGGTCTGGCCAAGACCCGGCTGGTGCAGACGCTGGGGATCACCCTGGGGCTGGTGGACAAGCGGGTGCAGTTCACCCCCGACCTGATGCCCGCCGACATCCTGGGCTCGGAGGTGCTGGAGGAAGGTCCCGGGGGCGGGCGGTCCTTCCGCTTCCTGCCGGGGCCGGTGTTCTGCCAGTTGCTGATGGCCGACGAAATCAACCGCGCCAGTCCGCGCACGCAGTCGGCCCTGCTGCAGGCCATGCAGGAAGGCCGGGTTTCGGTGGCCGGGCAGGACCATGCCCTGCCGGTTCCCTTCCACGTGCTGGCCACCCAGAACCCGCTGGAGCAGGAAGGCACCTATCCGTTGCCCGAGGCGCAGCTGGACAGGTTCCTGCTGCAGATCGACGTCGGCTATCCCGATCTGGATTCCGAGCGGCGCATGTTGATCGCCACCACCGGCTGCGACGAAGCCGTCGCCGCCCCGGTCCTGACCGCCGCCGAGCTGATGGCCGCCCAGTCCCTGGTGCGGCAATTGCCGGTGGGGGCCGCCGTGGTCGAGGCCATCCTGGCCCTGGTGCGGGCCGGGCGGCCCGACGGCAGCGGCCTGGACGAGGTGCGCCGCCATGTCGCCTGGGGGCCGGGGCCGCGGGCGGCGCAGGCTTTGATGCTGGCGGCCCGGGCCAGGGCGCTGCTGGACGACCGCCTGTCGCCCTCGGTCGACGACGTCGCCGCCCTGGCCGCGCCGGTGCTGCGCCATCGCATGGCGGTCAGCTATGCGGCGCGGGCCGAGGGCATCACCGTCCAGCACATCATCGCCCGCCTGATCGAGACCATCGGGTGACCGGGGCCGGTTCCGCCCGCGTCCTTGCCGCCCGGCTGCCGCCGCTGCTGGTGGCGGCCCAGCGGGTGGCAGCCGCCGTGACCGGCGGGGCGCACGGACGGCGGCGGGCCGGAACCGGCGAGGCCTTCTGGCAGTTCCGCCGTGCCCAGCCGGGCGACAGCGCCGCAGCGGTCGACTGGCGGCAGTCGGCCCGCAGCCAGGGCCTGTTCGTCCGCGAAAGCGAATGGAGCGCGGCGCAGACGGTCTGGCTGTGGTGCGACGGATCGGCCTCGATGGACTGGGCGTCGCGCCCCGATCTGCCGCGCAAGGGCGAGCGGGCGATGCTGCTGGCCCTGGCCCTGGCCGCCGGCCTGCTGCGCGGCGGCGAGAAGGTGGCCGCCCTGGCCGGTTCCCATCCTCCGGTCTGCGGCGGCGGGGCCTTGTCCCGGCTGGCCCTGGCCCTGGCCGGCTCGGGTCCGGAGATGGCGCCGGCGGCCCGGCTGCCGCGTGCCGCCGAGCTGGTGCTGGTGTCGGATTTCCTGGTGCCGGCCGGACAGGTGGCCGACCGGGTGCGCGCCCTGGCCGGGGCGGGGGCCACCGGCCATCTGCTGCAGGTGCTGGACCCGGCGGAAGAGGCGTTGCCCTATGACGGGCGCATCCGCTTCATCGATCCCGAGACCGGCGACGCCTTGCTGGTCCGCCGGGCCGAGGACCTGCGCGCCGGCTATCTGCGCCGGCTGGCCGACCACCGTGCCGCCCTGGCCGCCGTCGCCCGCGATGCCGGCTGGAGCTTCGCCGTCCATCACACCGACCGGCCGCCGCATCTTGCCCTGCTGGCGCTGCACGCCCGTCTGGCGGCCCCCCGCGACCGGGGCGGGCCATGCTGAGCATCGGACCGCTGGCCTTTGCCGCGCCCTGGGCGCTGGGGATGCTGGCGGTGGTGCCGCTGGCGTGGCTGCTGCTGCGCGTCGTTCCGCCGCTGCCGCGCCGCCTGCGTTTTCCGCCGCTGTTCCTGCTGGCCGGATTGACGGGGCACGAGGACAGCGCCGCCCGCACGCCCTGGTGGATTCTGGCCCTTCGGCTGGCCGTGCTGATTCTGCTGGTGCTGGCGACGGCGCAGCCGGTCCTGCATCCGGCTTTGCCAGCGCAAGCCCTGATGCCGTTGGTTCTGGTGGTCGATGACGGCTGGGCGGCGGCCCAGGACTGGCCGGCGCGGCTGGCCCAGGCCGGACGCGTCCTGGACCGGGCCGAGCGCGACGGACGGACGGTGCGGCTGTTGACCTCGGCGCCTCCGGACCCGGGTGGCCAGACCGACGCGCTGAGCGCCGCCGAAGCCCGCATCCGCCTGCGCGGGCTGACGGCGAAGCCGTGGCCGGCCGACCGGGCCGCCCTGCTGCAGCGCATCCGGGCCGTGCCGCGCGACGACGTCACCGAGGCGGTGTGGCTGTGCGACGGCGTCGAGGACGGCGCGGCGGTGGCGGTGGCCCAGGCCCTGCAAAGCCTGGGCGGCGGGCTGCAGCTGTGGCTGGGGGCGCCGCCGGTCCTGTTGCTGCCGCCCGAGGAAGGTGGTGCCGCCGACCGGCTGACGGTGACGGTGCGTCGTCCGCCGGCTGCCGGTCCGCCCGAACCGTTGACGGTGCGTGCCGTGGATGGCGGCGGCCGGGTGCTGGCGCGGGGCGAGGCCGCCGCCGATGGCGTGGTCGGGCTACGCCTGCCCGCCGACCTGCGCAATCAGGTGGTGCGGCTGGATGTCGAGGGCCGGGCCTCGGCGGCGTCCACCGTCCTGCTGGACGAACGTTGGCGCCGCCGGCCGGTGGGGCTGGCCGCCCTGGACGAGGCGTCGGTGCCGCTGCTGGCGCCGCTTTATTACGTCGAGCGCGGCCTGGCGCCGTTCGCCGACCTGCATCCGGGCGAAATCGGGTCGCTGATCGAACGCGGCGTCGCCGTGCTGGTGCTGGCCGACCTGCCGGCTCCGCCGGCCGGGCTGGCGGCACGGCTGGCCGAATGGGTCGAGACCGGCGGCGTGCTGCTGCGCTTCGCCGGGGCGCGGACCGCCCGTCAGGCCGCGGCCCGCGGCCCCGCCGACCCGCTGCTGCCGGTCCGTCTGCGCGATGGCGGCCGGGCCTTGGGCGGGGCGATGAGCTGGACGGCGCCGCAGGGGCTGGCGCCGTTTGCCGATGCCGGCCCCTTCGCCGGTCTGGCGGTGCCCGACGATGTCCGGGTGGCGTCGCAGGTTCTGGCCGAGCCCGGCCGCGATCTCGCCGAGCGGACCTGGGCCGCCCTGGCCGACGGCACCCCCCTGGTCACCGGACGGCGTCAGGGCAAGGGCTGGGTGGTGCTGGTCCACACCACCGCCAACGCCGAATGGAGCAACCTGCCGCTGTCGGGCCTGTTCGTCGACATGCTGCGCCGCATCGTCCAATTGTCGGCCGGGCGGGCGGTGTCCGGCGGCGACGGGCCGCTGCCGCCGGTCGAGGTGCTGGACGGCTTCGGGCGGCTGGTGGCGCCGGGGCCGCTGGTCGCCGCCCGGCCGGCCGGGGCGCCGCCGGGTCCCAGCCATCCCCCCGGCTATTACGGACGGGGCGACGGGCGGGTGGCGGTCAATCTGGCGCCGCTGCTGCCCGAGGTCCGGGCGCTGGTGCCGCCGCCGGGCGTGCAGGTGGTCCGGCTGGGCGGCCAGCCCGACGAACGCCCCCTGGGGCCGGTCTTGCTGGCGGCAGCCCTGGGGGCGGCCGTGCTCGATCTGCTGCTGGCCTTGTGGCTGCGCGGTCTGCTGGGACGCCGGACGGTGCTGCCGACATTGTTGTGGTGCCTGCTGGCGGTGCCGGGGCGGGCGGCGGAAGCACCGCCGGACGCGGCCCTGGCGACACGGCTGGCCTGGGTGCGCACCGGCGTCGCCGACATCGACCGCAAAAGCGCCGCCGGCCTGAAGACCCTGTCCCGGGTGGTGGCCCAACGGTCGACGGCCGTGCTGGCGCCGCCGTCCGGGATCGATGTCGAAACCGACCCGGTCCTGTTCCATCCCATCCTGTACTGGCCGGTGACGGTGTCGGCCAAGCCGCCCTCGGCGGCGGCGGCGGCGCGGCTGAACGCCTATCTGCGGGCCGGCGGGATGATCGTCTTCGACACCGGCGCCGAGGGGGCCGACCGGGACCTGGCCGGTTCCGCCGATATCCGCGCCCTGACCGCCGACCTGGAGGTGCCGCCCCTGGCGCCGGTGGCGGCCGAGCACGTGCTGGCCCGTTCGTTCTATCTGCTGAAGGATCTGCCCGGCCGCTGGGTCGGCCCGGCCTGGGTGGCGGAATCCCGCTTTGGCGGCCAGGACGGCGTGTCGCCGGTGGTGGTGGGCGGCAACGATTGGGCCGGCGCCTGGGCCGCCGACGAGCGCGACCGGCCGCTTTACCCGTGCGTCCCCGGCGGCGACCGCCAGCGGGAAATGGCATTGCGCGTCGGGGTCAATCTGGTGATGTACGCCCTGACCGGCAACTACAAGGCCGATCAGGTGCATCTGCCGGCCATCCTGGAGCGTCTGGGCCGATGAACGCCACCTTGCATCTGGCGCCGGTGCTGCCCTGGCCCTGGCTGGCCGGTCTGGCGGCGGCCTGCGCGGCGGCGGCCGGCCTGGCCCTGTTGCGCCGTGCCCGCGGCGCATGGCTGCGGCTGGTGGTGTTCGGGGTGGTCCTGGCCGCCCTGGCCAATCCCCGGCTGGTGGTGCAGGACCGGCAGCCCTTGCCGGACGTCGCCCTGCTGGTGGTCGACGACAGTCCGTCGCAGCAGGTCGGCACCCGGCCGGCCGAGACCGAGGCCGCCCTGGCCGCCCTGCGCGAACGGCTGGCGCACTTGCCGGACCTGGAGGTCCGGGTCGCCCGGACCGGCGGCGGCGAGCAGGGAACCCGCCTGTTCGACGCCGTCGACCGCGCTTTGTCCGACGTGCCCCGGCGGCGGCTGGCCGGGGTGGTGGCCATCACCGACGGCCGCGTCCACGACGTGCCCGCCGATGGCGCCGCCGCCCTGGGCGCCCCCTTCCACACCATCCTGACCGGCCGCCCCGACGAACGCGACCGCCGCCTGACGGTGGTGCGCCGGCCCGGCTTCGCCCTGGTCGGACAATCGGCCCCCCTGGTGCTGCGAATCGACGATCCCGGCATCGGCGGCACCGCCGCCCTGGAGGTCCAGGTCGACGGCATCCCGGTGTTCGGCCGGACGGTGCCGCTGAACGGCGACGTCGTCGTCGACATCCCCATCCGCCATGCCGGAGCCAACATCGTCGAGCTGACGGCCGAGGCCGTCCCCGGCGAGCTGTCCGCCGCCAACAACCGCCAGGTCCTGGCCCTGCCGGGGGTGCGCGACCGTCTGAAGGTGCTGCTGGTCTCGGGCCAGCCCCATGCCGGCGAGCGGGCCTGGCGCAATCTGCTGAAGTCCGATCCGTCGGTGGATCTGGTCCATTTCACCATCCTGCGGCCACCGGAAAAGGACGACCGCACCCCCATCCGCGAACTGTCGCTGATCACCTTTCCGGTCCGCGAGCTGTTCGAGGACAAGCTGGGCGACTTCGATCTGGTGGTGTTCGACCGCTACGGCCATCGCGGCATCCTGACCGGCGCCTATTATCAGGCGCTGGCCGATTACGTCAGGAAGGGCGGCGCCCTGCTGGCGGCGGTGGGAAGCGAATTCGCCGGGGCCGGGGGGCTGGCCGACACCGCCCTGGGCGAGATCCTGCCGGGGCTGCCCGGCGGCGCGGCGGTGGAAACGCCGTTCCGCCCGCGCCCCACCGGGCTTGGGCGCGCCCACCCCGTCACCGCCCCCCTGACGGCCGGCGGCGGCGACCGGACCTGGGGGCGCTGGGTGCGGCAGATGACGGTGGGGCGCAGCGGCGGCCAGACCCTGCTGGCCGGGGCCGACGACCGTCCGCTGCTGCTGGTCGACCGGGTCGGGGCCGGCCGGGTGGCGCTGCTGCTGTCCGACAGCCTGTGGCTGTGGGCGCGGGGCTATGAAGGCGGCGGGCCGCACGACGAATTGCTGCGCCGGCTGTCGCATTGGCTGATGCGCGAACCGGACCTCGAGGAAGAATCCCTGACGGCGGCGGTTCAGGGGGGGCGCCTGGAAATCGTCCGCCGCTCGCTGGCGTCCGAGGTCTCGGCGATCGCCGTCACCCGTCCCGACGGCAGCGCCGTTTCCGGTCTCAGGCCGGCGGCGGCGGGCGGCGGGCGGTGGGTGGTCGAACTGCCGGCCGACCAGCCCGGCCTGTGGCGGGCGGCCGACGCCACGCTGCAGGCGGTGGCCGTGGCCGGCGGGGAAAATCCGCTGGAGATGGCCGAACTGGTCGCCACCCCCGACCGCCTGCGGCCGGTGGCCCAGGCGACCGGCGGATCCATAACCTTTCGTAGTAGAGATGGAATTCCTGATATCCGCCGGATCGCGCCGGGGCCGGTCGGCGCCGGCCGGGGCTGGATCGGCCTGCATGCCAGGGGCGAGTACGCGGTGACCGGAGTCAGGGATGTTCCTCTTTTGCCCGGATTTATGCTTTTTATCCTATTTGCCGGGGGGATTCTGGCGGCATGGTGGCGGGAAGGCCGGTAGGATCAGCGTTTTGAATTAACCTATCGTTTGGAGTCATTACCTATGGATTAACACACACCGTCTGGGTACACTCCGGCTGCCGAGTCGAAAAACCCGATTTCCATAAACGGCAAGGGAACGTCCAAGACGATGGACAGGAAAGTGGGCTTTCATCCGGGGGGGAAGGGTGCCAAGCTGGCGCGGCGCTTGGTGGCGCGCGTCCTGCCCGAGTGGCAGGTCTTCGTCCGCCGCGCCGATGGCCGCGCCGAGCATTTCACCGTCACCCGGCGCCGTCAGCTGATCCTGTTGGCCGGCGTTGCCGGTCTGGCCTTCTGGGCCGGTGCGGCGACGACGCTGCTGACCCGCCAGCCAGACGAACTGGCGGCCAAGGAACGCACCCTGGAAGAGATGATGGCCTCCTACCGCGCCGCACAGCATCGGCTGAATTCTGCGGAACGGCTGGTCGGCGACATCGCCCGCGAGGTCGATACCGTCCACACCAACCTGAAGACCCTGGCGGAATCGTCGGAGACCCTGGCCAAGGACCGTCCGGCCAAGGCGGCTCCGGTTCTGGCCCGCGGCCGCGTCGTCCCCGAGCCTGCCTATGACGAAAAAGGCCAGCCCGGCGCCAGCGAGGCCGGGGCGGTGCGCGATCAGGTCCGCGAGCTGGAAGCCTCGCTGGAGCGGCTGCGCAACACCTCGGTCAAGGCCATCGAGAAGACGTCCGATGCCGCCGGCTCGCGCATCGCCGAAACCGAACGGCAATTGTCGCGCTTGGGTCTGGATACCAACCGGCTGGTGGGGGCGGCCAGGCGGTCGCCCGGTCTGGGCGGTCCGTTCATCCCCGCGCCGGCCGGCACCGCCGAGGATGTCAGCATGGGGGCGCTGATCGAGCGCATGCAGCACTGGACCGGGGTCAAGGCCACGCTGCAGCGTCTGCCCCTGTCCGAGCCCATCCGCGGCGAATACGAATTCAACAGCGGCTTCGGCACCCGCAACGATCCGCTGAACAACCGCAGCGGCGTCCATGAAGGCGTCGATCTGGGCGCTCCCATCGGCACGCCGGTCTATGCCACCGGCGAAGGTCTGGTCACCCTGGCCGAGCCGTGGGACCGTTACGGCAACACCGTCGAAGTCGATCACGGCAGCGGCATCATCAGCCGCTACGCCCACCTGTCGCGGATCAAGGTCAAGGAAGGTCAGCGGGTCAGCCGCTCGACGGTTATCGGTCTGGTGGGCAATTCCGGGCGCTCCACCGGATCGCACCTGCACTACGAGGTGCGGGTCAACAACGCGCCGAAAGACCCGGTCAAATTCATTTCAGCAGGTCGCGATGTTCCGAAAACTCGTTAAGGTCAATTCCATCGGCATGTCGTCGGCCAAGTCGTCGGTCCCGCTGTCGGTCATCGGTCCGGATGTGCGCATCGTCGGCGATATCTTCACCCAGGGCGAGATGCAGATCGACGGCCAGGTCGAAGGCGACATCTCGTGCCAGAATCTGGTGGTCGGCGAAGGGGCGCGGATTTCCGGCGAAGTGATCGCCGAGACGGTGCGCGTGCACGGCGAACTGCACGGCAAGATCACCGCTACCGCCATCACCATCGCCCGGGCCGCCAAGGTCATCGGCGACATCACCCACGAGACCCTGGAAATCGAGGCCGGAGCCGAGGTCGAGGGGCACTTCGCCCGCAAGGGGGCGGCCTCTGTCTCGGCCGCCGAGGCCGAACACCAGCAGCAGGGCAAGAAGGGCAAGAACGCAGCCCTGCCGCCGCCTCAGGCCGAAGAAAAACCGGCCACCATCAACTGACCGGAATGCGGGGCGGCCTGGATCAGGGCCGCCGCTGCCGGAAAAAGCGTTTCAGCATCTCTGCCGCTTCGGCCTCGCGTAGGCCGCCGACCACTTCCGGGCGGTGGTGGCAGGTGGCGTGGTCGAATACTCGCGGGCCGTGTTCCGTGCCGCCGCTTTTCGGATCATAGGCCCCGAACGCCAGCCGGCGGATACGGGCCAGGGAAATCGCCGCCGCGCACATCGGACAGGGCTCCAGGCTGACGTAAAGGTCGCAGCCGGTCAGCCGGGCGGTGCCCAGGCGGGCCGCCGCCGCGCGCAGGGCCAGGATCTCGGCGTGGGCGGTGGGGTCGGCCAGTTCCTCGACCCGGTTGCCGGCGGCGGCCAGGACCCGGCCGTCGGCCACCACCACCGCCCCCACCGGCACCTCGCCGCGGGCGGCGGCCAGCCGGGCCTGTTCCAGCGCCTGTTCCATGAAGTCGATCATGCCGCACCATCTATCACATTGAAGCGGCGAAGGCAGGGCTCTATACATCTGCCATGACCCGCGCCCCCATCATCGGCATCACCCTGGACAGCGAAGAGCCCGGCGGCTATTCGAAGTTCCCCTGGTACGCCCTGCGCCAGAACTATGCCGGCTGGATCGCCGAAGCCGGCGGCCTGCCGATGGCCCTGCCGCACGAGCCCGAACTGGCCGACGCCTACCTGGACCGCATCGACGGGTTGCTGGTCACCGGCGGCGCCTTCGACGTCGACCCGGCCCTGTTCGGCGCCGCCGAGCGCCACGCCACCGTCACCCTGAAAAGCCGGCGCACCCGCTTCGAACTGGCCATCGTCGCCGGCGCCCTGCGGCGCGACATGCCGATCCTGGGAATCTGCGGCGGCCAGCAATTGCTGAACGTGGCGCTGGGCGGCACCCTGATCCAGCACATCCCCGACGCCGTTCCCGGCTGTCTGGCCCATGAACAGCCCAATCCCCGCGACGAACCCGGCCACACGGTGGACATCGCCGCCGGATCGCTGCTGGCGGCCATCACCGGCGGCGGCACGGTGGCGGTCAATTCCGCCCACCATCAGGCGGTGGACCGGATCGCCCCCGGCTGCATCGCCGACGCCGTGGCCCCCGACGGGGTGGTCGAAGGAATCGAGGCGCCGGGCCGCCGTTTCTGCATCGGGGTGCAGTGGCACCCGGAATTCACCCTTTCACCCGCCGACGCGGCCCTGGCCCGCGCCTTTGTGGAGGCCTGCCGATGAGCGACGAGGACAAGGGACCCGAGACGGCAAAGGGCGAACGCATCGCCAAGCGGATCGCCCGCGCCGGCATCTGCTCGCGTCGCGACGCCGAACGGCTGATCGCCCTGGGGCGGGTCCGGCTGAACGGCAAGGTCCTGGACAGTCCGGCGGTGCTGGTCACCGATGCCGACAGCATCGTCTGCGACGGCCAGCCGGTGGGGGCGGCCGAACGGACCCGGGTCTGGCGCTATCACAAGCCGGCCGGGCTGGTCACCACCCACCGCGATCCGCAGGGACGCCCGACGGTGTTCGACCGCCTGCCCGACGGCCTGCCGCGGGTGGTGTCGGTGGGACGGCTGGATCTCAGCTCGGAAGGGCTGCTGCTGCTGACCAATGACGGCGAACTGGCCCGCAAGCTGGAACTGCCGGCGGCCGGCTGGATCCGGCGCTACCGCGTGCGCGTCCACGGCGAGGTACCGCCCGAGATTCTGGTCGGGCTGGAGCGCGGCATCACCGTCGACGGGGTCAAATACGGTCCGATCAAGGCGGTGCTGGATCGTCAGCAAGGGTCCAACGCCTGGCTGACCCTGTCGCTGAAGGAAGGCAAGAACCGCGAAATCCGCCGGGTGATGGAACATCTGGGCTGGCCGGTCAGCCGGCTGATCCGCGTCGCCTATGGCCCGTTCCAGCTGGGCAGCCTGCCGGAAGGCCAGGTCGAGGAAGTGCCGACCAAGGTGGTCAAGGAACAGTTGGGCGAAGGCGGCGCCGCCTGGGCCAAGGCCGAAGCCGACGACCGGCCCCGACCGCCGGCTCCGGCCTCCCGGCCCGCCGCCGCCCGCCCGCGCAAGACGTCCCATGCGGATCGTCGGCGGCCGTCATAAGGGGCGCCGGCTGGCGGCACCGGCCGGGCGCGACACCCGTCCGACCGCCGACCGCGCCCGCGAGGCCCTGTTCAACATCCTGGCCCATTCGCCCCATGTCCGGCTGAGCGGCGCCGTCGTCGCCGACTGTTTCGCCGGGGCCGGCGGGCTGGGGCTGGAAGCCCTGTCGCGGGGGGCGGCCCATGTCACCTTCGTCGACAGCGGCGCTCCGGCCCTGGCCGCCATCCGCGCCAACATCGACAGCCTGGGCGAGCAGGCGGCCGCCACCGTGGTCCGGGCCGACGCCACCCGCCTGCCGCCGGCCGCCCGGCCCTGCGATCTGGTGTTGCTGGATCCGCCTTATCATTCCGGGCTGGTGCTGCCCTGCCTGAACAGCCTGGGTGCCCGCGGCTGGCTGGAAAACCAGGCGCTGGTGGTGGTGGAGGTCGCCGCCGCCGAAGACATCGCCCTGCCCGACGGCTTCACCGAACTGGACCGGCGCACCTATGGCGCGGCGAAGTTCGTCCTGGCGGTGTTCGCCGCCGCGCCCGGCGCCGCTTCCGGCAAGGGCGATCCGTGACCCCGGCGTCGGGCGTCGCCGCCCGACGACCCGGGGGCCGGCCGGCCGTTCAGGCCGCCTTGGACGGCCCGGCCACCAGTTCGACGATGTCGGCCATGATGGTGGTGATGTCGTAATCCTTGGGCGTGTAGATGCGGGCGCAGCCCGCCGCCAGCAGGATCTTTTCATCCTCGGGCGGGATGATGCCGCCGGCCACCACCGGCACGTCGGCCAGGCCGGCGGCGCGCATGCGCTCCAGCACCTCGGTCACCAGCGGGATGTGGCTGCCCGACAGGATCGACAGGCCGACGACGTGGACGCCTTCTTCCAGGGCGGCGTTGACGATCTGGGCGGGGGTCAGGCGGATGCCTTCGTAGACCACTTCCATGCCGGCGTCGCGGGCGCGGACGGCGATCTGTTCGGCCCCGTTGGAATGGCCGTCCAGTCCGGGCTTGCCCACCAGGATCTTGATGCGCCGGCCCTGTTCGGCCGAAATCTGTTCGACGCGGGCGCGCACCTCGGCGATTTTCCCGCCCGCCCCTTGCGGCGCGGCGCGGGCGACCCCGGTGGGGGCACGGTATTCGCCGAACACCTCGCGCAGGGTCTGCGCCCATTCGCCGGTGGTGACGCCGGCATGGGCGCAGGCGATCGAAGGTTCCATGACGTTGCGGCCCTCCTGGGCGGCGGCGCGCAGGCCGGCCAGGGCGGCGGCGGCGGCCGTGCCGTCGCGGGCGGCGCGGAAAGCCTGCAGCCGTTCGATCTGCTCGGCCTCGGCCCTGGGATCGACGGTCAGGATGGAGCCGTCGCCGGTGGTCAGCGGGCTGGGCTCGGTCTCGGTCCATTTGTTGACGCCGACGACGATCTGCTCGCCGGCCTCGATGGCGCCGATGCGCCGCGCGTTGGATTCCACCAGCTTCTGCTTCATGTAGCTGGATTCCACCGCGTTGACGGCGCCGCCCATGCCGTCGATGCGCTTCAGCTCGTCGCGGGCACCCTCCATCAGTTCGGCCACCTTGCGCTCGACCTCGCGCGAGCCGTCGAAGATGTCGCCGAATTCCAGCAGGTCGGTCTCGTAGGCCATGATCTGCTGCAGGCGCAGCGACCATTGCTGGTCCCACGGACGCGGCAGGCCCAGGGCCTCGTTCCAGGCCGGCAGCTGCACGGCGCGGGCGCGGGCGTTCTTGGACAGCACCACCGCCAGCATTTCCATGACGATGCGGTAGACGTTGTTTTCCGGCTGCTGCTCGGTCAGGCCCAGGGAATTGACCTGGACGCCATAGCGGAAGCGGCGCGCCTTCTCGTCCTGGACGCCGTAGCGGTCGCGGCAGATCTCGTCCCACAGCTGGGTGAAGGCGCGCATCTTGCACAGCTCGGTGACGAAGCGGATGCCGGCATTGACGAAGAAGCTGATGCGGCTGACCACGGCCTCGAAATCGGCGGCCGGCACGATGGGGCGCACGGTGTCCAGCACGGCGATGGCGGTGGCCAGGGCGAAGGCCAGCTCCTGTTCGGGGGTGGCGCCGGCTTCCTGCAGGTGGTACGAGCAGACGTTCATCGGGTTCCACTTGGGAACCTCGCGGTAGGTGAAGGCGATGACGTCGCCGGTCAGCTTCAGGCTGGGCTGCGGCGCGAAGATGTAGGTGCCGCGCGACAGGTATTCCTTGATGACGTCGTTCTGGGTGGTGCCGTTCAGCGACGACCGCGCCGCGCCCTGGCGCTCGGCGGCGGCGATGTACAGCGACAGCAGCCACGCCGCCGGGGCGTTGATGGTCATCGAGGTGTTCATCTTTTCCAGGGGGATGTCCTGGAACAGCGTCATCATGTCGCCCAGATGGCAGACCGGCACGCCGACCTTGCCCACTTCGCCCTTGGCCAGCGGATGGTCGGAATCGTAGCCGGTCTGGGTCGGCAGGTCGAAGGCGATGGACAGCCCGGTCTGGCCCTTGGCCAGGTTGGTGCGGTAGAGCTTGTTGCTCTCCGCCGCCGAGCTGTGACCCGAATAGGTGCGGAACAGCCAGGGCTTTTCGCGGGCGGGGGTCTTGTCCGTCATCGACAGCAGTCCTTCTGATATGGTGCGCCGCGGCGTATTTGGCCCATTCCGCGGCCTGCGACCTAAAATTTCTTTGGGTGCGGGCTTCACGAAACAAACTATCATTTTGTGCATTGCGAAGAAAGCCGCAAAACGCTAAAACCTGTAGGCCGTTCGGGAGCCCCTGTTCCGGGCGGCACGGAATCGTGCCCAGCGAGGAGAGTATGGGATGAGCGAAGTGGCGACCAAGCCCGGCCAGGTGATCAAGGACCTCTACGAGATCGGCGAGATCCCGCCGCTCGGCCATGTTCCCGGCAAAATGTACGCGTGGTGCATCCGCCGTGAACGTCACGGCGACCCCGACACTGCCATGCAGGTCGAGGTGGTCGACGTTCCCGATGTCGATCCGCATGAAGTGCTGATCATGGTGATGGCCGCCGGCGTCAACTACAACGGCGTCTGGGCCTGCCTCGGCAAGCCGATCTCGCCGTTCGACTATCACAAGGCCGAATACCACATCGCCGGTTCCGATGCCGCCGGCATCGTCTACAAGGTCGGCTCGAAGGTGAAGCGCTGGAAGGTCGGCGACGAGGTCGTGGTGCATTGCAACCAGACCGATGGCGACGACGAGGAATGCAACGGCGGCGACCCGATGAATTCGCCCAGCCAGCGCATCTGGGGCTATGAGACCGCCGACGGCTCGTTCGCGCAGTTCACCTGCGTGCAGGCCCAGCAGGTCATGGCCCGTCCCAAGCACCTGACCTGGGAAGAAAGCGCCTGCTACACGCTGACGCTGGCCACCGCCTATCGCATGCTGTTCGGCCACCGTCCGCACGTCCTGCGTCCCGGCCACAATGTTCTGGTGTGGGGCGCCGCCGGCGGCCTGGGCTCGATGGCCATCCAGCTGATCGCCGTGTCGGGCGCCAACGCCATCGGCGTGATCTCGGAAGAGGACAAGCGCGAGTTCGTGCTGGGTCTGGGCGCCAAGGGCGTCATCAACCGCAAGGACTTCGATTGCTGGGGCCAGCTGCCCGACGTCGACGGCGACCAGAAGGTCTTCTCGGACTACATGAAGAAGACCCGCGAGTTCGGCAAGGCCATCTGGGACATCACCGGCAAGGGCAACGACGTCGATTTCGTCTTCGAACATCCCGGCGAAGCCACCTTCCCGGTGTCCTGCAACGTGGTCAAGCGCGGCGGCATGGTCGTGTTCTGCGCCGGCACCACCGGCTATAACCTGACCTTCGACGCCCGCTTCGTGTGGATGCGCCAGAAGCGCATCCAGGGCAGCCACTTCGCCAACCTGCTGCAGGCCAGCCAGGCCAACCAGCTGGTGATCGAACGGCGCATCGATCCGTGCATGTCCGAAGTGTTCAGCTGGGACGACATCCCCGCCGCCCACATGAAGATGCTGAAGAACCTGCACAAGCCCGGCAACATGGCGGTTCTGGTCCAGGCCCTGAAGCCCGGCCGCCACACCATCGAGGACTGCATCGAAGGCGACTGATCCCGCTTTCAGGCACCCTCGCCCCCTCCTTGGCCCGCGGGCGAAGGAGGGGGTGTCGCATTCAGACCGAAGGATTGCCCCATGACCGCCACCATCCTGCTTCCCGACCTGCTTGCCACCTGCGCCGCCGCGCTTGGGACCGTCAAGGGACTGCACGGCGCCGCCAAGGCCTCTGTCACCGCCCTGGTTTCCCGGGACGGCAAGATCGACGGCGCCCTGTTCGAAGCCAACCAGCAGGCCGCCCACGGCTATGCCTGGCTGACCACCTACGTGTCGGCGCTGGAGCAGATGCTGGGTTGGGCCGGGCGGCTGGACGGCCAGGGCAAGCTGGGCGAACTGGAGCAGCTGATGCTGCAGTCGGCCTTCGGTGAATATGTCGCCCAGATCTATGGCGGCATTCCCATGAGCCAGGGCGAACTGATCCGTCCGGCCGACCTGGGGCTGGATTCAAAGGCGGTGCACCAGCACAGCTGCGACGCCAGCGGCGCCCTGCGCAAGCAGGGCAATGCCGCCGCCGTGCGGGTCCGCATCGCCCAGCTGATCCAGGACGGCCATCATTTCGGCGAACTGGGCCTGGACGACGAGACCCTGGTGCTGATCCAGGACCAGTTCCGCCGCTTCGTCGAGGACAATGTCGCGCCGCACTGCCACGACTGGCACCTGAAGGACGAGCTGATCCCGCTGGATGTCCTGAACGCCGTCGCGGAAATGGGCGTGTTCGGCCTGACCCTGCCCGAGGAATATGGCGGGCTGGGCATGGGCAAGACCGCCATGTGCGTCGTCACCGAGGAACTGAGCCGCGGCTATATCGGCGTCGGGTCCCTGGGCACCCGTGCCGAGATCGCCGGCGAGCTGATCCGCCTGGGCGGCACCGAGGAACAGAAGCAGGAATGGCTGCCGAAGATCGCTTCCGGCGAGATTCTGCCCACCGCGGTGTTCACCGAGCCCAACACCGGCTCGGACCTGGGGTCCCTGCGCGCCCGCGCGGTGAAGGATGGCGACCAGTACGTCGTCACCGGCAACAAGACCTGGATCACCCATGCGTCCCGCACCGACGTCATGACCCTGCTGGTGCGTACCGATCCCAACACCAAGGATTGGAAGGGCCTGTCCATGCTGCTGGCTCCCAAGATCCGCGGCACCGAGGACAATCCCTTCCCGTCGGAAGGCATGACCGGCGGCGAGATCAAGGTGCTGGGCTATCGCGGCATGAAGGAATACGAACTGGGCTTCGACGGCTTCAAGGTGCCGGCCGCCAACCTGCTGGGCGGGGTCGAGGGACAGGGCTTCAAGCAATTGATGGAAACCTTCGAATCGGACCGCATCCAGACCGCCGCCCGTGCCGTCGGCGTCGCCCAGAACGCGATGGAAATCGGCCTGAAATACGCCAACGAGCGGGTGCAGTTCGGCAAGGCCATCTATGCCTTCCCCCGCGTCGCCTGCAAGATCGCCTGGATGGCGGTGGAAACCATGATCGCCCGCCAGCTGACCTATTTCTCGGCCCGCGAGAAGGATGGCGGGCACCGCTGCGACATCGAGGCCGGCATGGCCAAGCTGCTGGCCGCCCGCGTCGCCTGGGCCAACGCCGACAACGCCCTGCAGGTGCACGGCGGCAACGGCTATGCCGAGGAATACCAGATCAGCCGCGTCCTATGCGACGCCCGCATCCTCAATATCTTCGAGGGTGCAGCCGAGATTCAGGCCCAGGTCATCGCCCGCGGCCTGCTGTCGGGCGCGCGCGGCTGACGCGCCGAATGCAACGCCGCCCCCCGGTGCGCCCGGGGGGCGGCGTTTTCATTTTCAGCCGACGATGTGGTAGCCGCCGTCGATGAACAAGGTGGTGCCGGTCACCGACCGGGCGGCATCGCTGACCAGATAGGCGGCGAACGAACCGCAATCCTCGATGTCGGCCAGCTGGTGGGTCGGCGCCTTGGCGGCGGCGGCTTCCATCAGTTCGTCGAAGTGGGCGATGCCCGACGCGGCCCGGGTCTTCAGCGGACCGGGCGACAGGGCGACGACGCGGATGCCCTTCGGCCCCAGTTCATGGGCCATGTACTTGGTGGTGCTTTCCAGCGCGGCCTTGACCGGCCCCATGACGTTGTAATTCTCGACGACCTTGCGCCCGCCATAGAACGAGATGGTCATCAGGCAGCCGCCATCGGTCATCAGCGGTTCGGCCAGACGGGCCATGCGGACGAAGGAGTGGCACGACACGTCCATCGCCAGCATGAAGCCGTCGCGCGAACAGTCGGTGACGCGGCCGTGCAGGTCGTCGCGGTTGGCGAAGGCGATGGAATGGATGACGAAATCCAGGCGCCCCCAGGTCTTTTCGATTTCGGCGAACACCGCTTCCAGTTCGCCTTCCTCGCGCACGTCGCACGGCATGATGATGGGGGCGTCCAGCCCCTCGGCCAGCGGGCGCACCCACTTTTCGGACTTGTCGTTGAGATAGGTCACGGCCAGTTCGGCGCCGTAGGCGCGGCAATGCTTGGCGCAGCCATAGGCGATGGACTGGTCGTTGGCGATGCCGACGACCAGTCCCTTCTTGCCGGCCAGATTGAGGATCGGAACCTGCTGATACGGCTTGACGATGGCATCCATGTGATTTCCCCGGTCCATTTGTGTTGCGCTGCAGCATAGGCTGATGTCGCGCCGTCCGGCAAGTCTTGCCGCTACCGCAAAACCACATGTCACGTGAGTGACGTATTGACCTTGACGCCGCCGCCCGGCTTCGACTAAGAGACAATCACCGTGGTGATTTGACCGACCGGCTTGCGGCCACGTAAAACCAAACGCTAAAGAGGTCCGGATTGGGTCCCGCCCCGCCCCGGCTTCTTGTGGTCGGGGCTTTTGTTTTCGGGGATTCGCCATGACCAAGACCTCGTCCCGTCCCTTGCGCAGCCGCACCCGCCAGGTGCGCGCCGGGCTGAACCGCACCGGCTTTTCCGAAACGTCGGAAGCCCTGTTCATGACCTCGGGCTATGTCTATGGCAGCGCCGAGGAGGCCGAGGCCTCGTTCGACGGCACCCTGGACCGCATGGTCTATTCCCGCTTCAAGAATCCCACCGTCGCCACCTTCGAGGAACGGCTGGCCGCCGTCGAGGGCGCCGCCGCCTGCCGGGCCACCGCTTCCGGCATGGCCGCCGTCCATGCCGCCCTGCTGTGCCAGCTGAAGGCCGGCGACCGGGTGGTGGCGCCGCGTGCCCTGTTCGGCTCGTGCACCTGGATCATCAACGACCTGCTGCCGCGCTTCGGGGTGCGGCCGACCTTCGTCGACGGCACCGACCTGGACCAGTGGCGGGCCGCCCTGGCCGAGCCGGCGGCGGCGGTGTTTCTGGAGACCCCGTCCAACCCCACCCTGGACATCGTCGACCTGCCGGCGGTGGCCGATCTCACCCATCGTGCGGGTGGACGCCTGGTGGTCGACAACGTCTTCGCCACCCCCTGCCTGCAAAGCCCGCTGGAACTGGGGGCCGACGTGGTGGTCTATTCCGCCACCAAGCATATCGACGGCCAGGGCCGCTGTCTGGGCGGGGCGGTGCTGGGGTCGGCCGAGTTCATCGCCGACGTGCTGTCGCCCTATCTGCGCCACACCGGCCCGGCCCTGTCGCCGTTTAATGCGTGGCTGCTGCTGAAGGGGCTGGAAACCCTGGACCTGCGGGTCGAGCGCCATTCCGCCAACGCCCTGAAGATCGCCCGCTTCCTGGAAAGCCGGCCGGAAATTTCCCGCGTCCTGTATCCGGGTCTGGACAGCCACCCGCAGCACGACCTGGCCTGCCGCCAGATGAAGGGCGGCTTCGGCGGCATCGTCGCCTTCACCCTGGCCGGCGGAAAGACGGCGGCCTATGGCCTGCTGAACGGGCTTGAGGTGATCGACATCTCGAACAATCTGGGCGATGCCAAAAGCCTGGCCTGCCACCCCTGGACCACCACCCACCAGCGTTTGGCGCCCGAGGACAAACTGGCACAAGGCATCGGCGAAGGGCTGATCCGCCTGTCGGTCGGTCTGGAGGATGCCTGCGATCTGGTCGACGATTTGCGGCTGGCCTTGGAGTCCGGCGCGAACGGTTCTAAGATGGACGGCTGAATTCAGGCTGTTCGGGGCCGCACCATGTATTCCCAGACCACCCGCGACATCACCGTCACGGTCCTGCCCATCTATCTCGACGACCAGTCCGACCCGGCGGAAAGCCGCTATGTCTGGGCCTATCAGGTGCGCATCGAGAACAACGGCGCCGCCACGGTGCAATTGCTGCGCCGCCACTGGGTGATCACCGATGCCCTGGGGCGGGTGCAGGAGGTGCGGGGCTCCGGGGTGGTGGGCGAACAGCCGGTGCTGCGGCCCGGCCAATCCTTCGAATATACCAGCGGCACGCCGCTGCCCACGTCGTCCGGCATCATGGTCGGCACCTACGAGATGGAGGCGGAAACCGGCGAGGTGTTCCCGATCGCCATTCCCGCCTTTTCGCTGGACAGCCCGCACGAGACGGTGCGTCTGAACTGACGGACTTGCAATGACCGGCGGTGCGCGCCACATGGGTCGGGAACCGCCGAAGCAGGAGAGACGCGTGAAGACCTCGGATACCCTGGCCCCGCCGCCCCGCGAACTGCAATCCGCCGTCCCGTCCCGTCCCAGCCGCGCCGAGGCCGAGGCGGCCGTGCGCACCCTGCTGCGCTGGGCCGGCGACGATCCCGACCGCGAGGGGCTGGCGGGCACTCCGGACCGGGTGGTGCGGGCCTATGAAGAGTTCTTCGAAGGATACGGGCAGGATCCGGTCGAGATCCTGCAGCGCACCTTCGAGGAAACCGACGGCTATGACGAGATGGTGGTCCTGCGCGACATCCGCCTGGAATCGCACTGCGAACACCACATGGTGCCGATCATCGGCAAGGCCCATGTCGCCTATCTGCCCGGCACCCGCGTCGTCGGCATTTCCAAGCTGGCCCGCATCGTCGAGGTCTTTTCCAAGCGTCTGCAGATTCAGGAAAAGCTGACCAGCCAGATCGCCAATGCCATCAACGAGGTGCTGCAGCCCAAGGGCGTCGCCGTGGTCATCGAGGCCGCGCACCAGTGCATGACCACCCGCGGCGTGCGCAAGCCCGGCGTGACGATGGTCACCAGCCGCATGCTGGGGGCTTTCCGCGACAATCCGGCCACCCGGCGCGAATTCATGTCGCTGATCCAGGGCCAGCACGGCGACGGGCTGTCCAACGTCTGATACGGAACCCGAATGATTCATCCGGGTTCCCAAGCCCTCGCCGGGCGGCCGCATCTGCGGCCTTGGCCGCGCCCTCGATGGGCGCTGGATACGAAGCCCGAATGAATCACCCGGGCTTCGTATGACCGCCGCCCGCCCGCCGGGGCGTCCCGGCTCAGCCGCGGGTGAAGGTGGCGATGGCCTGCCGCCCGCCGTCCAGATAGCTCAACGTCTGGAACGACATGGTGCGGGCGACGACGATGCCGCGGCCCCGCACCCGGTTCAGCAGGTTGTAGTCGTTGTCGAGATAGGGGCGCCAGTCGAAGCCGGGTCCCTGGTCGGTGACGGTCACGGTGACGTCGTCGTCGGTGGCGTCGAATTCCACGACCACCGTCTTGCCGGCATTTTCCGGCAAGGCCAGCCGCCGCTGGATTTCCGCGTCCCAGGCATTCCGGCTGATCAGGTTTTCCTTTTCGGCGCCGCCGACCCCCAGATTGCCGTGTTCGATGGCGTTGACGACCAGTCCCATCAGCCCCACCGATACGGCGGCGGGGTCTTCCGCGTGCTGGCAGACCATCGACACCACCGATTTCGCCTCGGCCGGACAGGACAGCCGGAAGGTTCCCCGCTCCAGCAGGGCGATGCCGTCCAGCAGGTTGGAATCGTTGCGCAGGAAGTTGGTCAGTTGCTTGTACTGGTCGCGGCTTTCCATCGCCGAGCGGACGATGGCCACCAGGGTCGCTTCCTCATAGGGCTTGGTGACGTAGTAGAAGGCGCCGGCCTCGATGCCTTCCTGCATGTCCTGCGCCCCCGAGGCCGCCGTCTGCAGCACCACCGGGATGTCGGCGGTCGCGGCGTTCTGCCGCATGGCGGCCAGAACCGCCATGCCGTCCTTGCCCGGCATCATCCGGTCGACGACGGCGACGTCGATCCGGTCCGGCTGGGCCGTCAGGATCGACAGGGCCTCGGCCCCGTCATGGGCGGTGACGACGTCGAAGCCCGCTTCTTCCAGGGCGTTGCGGATGATCAGCAGGGTCAGCTTGTCGTCGTCTACCGCCAGGATCGTGCCGCTTGCCATGCCATTCTCCGTCACCCGGGCCGCGTGGGAATCCGTACCGAAGATATACCAACCGACGGGCGGGATGGAAACCGGAAAGGCCGGCCCCCGCGGCGGGAGCCGGCCTTGTTCGTTCAGGCGAGGAAAAGATCTAGCGCTTGATGTTCACCAGTTCGTCCAGCATCTGGTCGGCGGTGGTGATGATCTTCGCCGCTGCGGAATAGGCCCGCTGGGTGACGATCATGGTGGTGAATTCGGCGCCGATGTCGACGGTGGACGCTTCCAGCGAGGCGGCGTTGACCTGGCCGGCTCCGGCGGAACCGGCGGTGCGCAGGGTGGGTTCGCCGGAAAAGTCGGTCGAGATGAAGACGTTGCCGGTCAAAGTGTCCATGCCGTTGGGATTGACGAAGGTGGCGATGGGGATCTGGAACACCGGCCGGGTCACGCCGTTGTCGAACAGTGCGGTGACGATGCCGTCCGAGCCGATGGACACGCCGGCGAAATTGCCGAACTTCGAGCCGTTCTGGCTCCAGTAGGACAGCTGGTAGTCGCCGTTCAGCTGGGTCATGCCGTCGGACAGGTTCAGGTTGCCCAGGAAGATGCCGATGGAATCGGTACCTGACATGTCTTCCGAACCGTTGGCCCAATCGACGTCGGCATAAGCGACGTTGATCTGCTTGGGCGTGCCGTCGCCGTTGAATTCGATGGCGTCTTCGCCGACGCCGCCGGTGATGTTGACGGCCGACAGGGTGAAGGTGTTGGAATTGGTGGTGTCCATTCCCTGCCGGGTGGCCGGGTTGCCGTCCGACAGGTCCAGGCTGTCCAGACCGGCGACGGTGATGACGTCGGTGGGGTCGCGCTGGCGGAAGATCATCGAGTTGGTGCCGGCCAGGCGTTCGGCATAGGTGATGCCGTCGGTGGTCTTGCTGTTCGAGGCCGCGCCGGTCTTCAGGTCGGTCCAGGCACCCTGGGCGAATGCGCCCGAGCTGCCGGTGCCGACGCTGAAGGTCATGGCGTTTTCGCTGTAGATATGGATGCGGCTGCCGTTGAAGGCGGCCTTCAGCCCCAGCGAACTGAACGACGAGGTGCCGTTCAGGGTGTTGACCGCCGCCGTCACCGAGGCGCCGATGTTCGAGAAGGTGTAAGACGTCCCGTCGACCACCATTTCCAGATCGTCGGTGGCGGCGATGGCGCCGGCGCCGCAATACAGGGAATTGTATTCGAAGTTGAAGGCCTTGTTGACGTCGGACGCCAGATTGTCGACGAAATTGCCGACGTTGCTGGCCGAGGACGGGTCGGTGTAGAAGCTGGCGGTGGTGGCGCCGTCGGTGCCGGAATCGGTCTCGAAGGTATAGGTGGTGCCGTTGATGGCCATCGTCATCGAGCCGGTGGATTGCGGCAGGCCGGTGAAGTCCAGCCGTCCCATCGCCCCGTAGACGGTGCTGGAATCGCTCTTCAGATGCAGGCTCTTGGCGCCTTCCGGCGGGACCGCCTCGACGTCCCAGCGGTTCTGGGCGACCTTCGACCACGAGAACTGCACGGTGGCGTCGCCGCCCAGGCTGTCGTAGATGGTCACCGGCTGCTTGAAGATCTTGCCGATATCGGCGCCGTTGGGCAGGTTGGCCCCCATGCGCAGGTTGCGGGTCTGCGCCGCGGTGCCGCCGACTTCGTTCATGTTGATCGGCTGCAGATGGGTCGCCGACACGATGTTGTCGTTGATGTAGACGGTGTTGCCGGTGGCATCCTTGTAGGACTTCATGAACACGTCGTTGCCGACGGCCACCGTCGATGCCTGGGTGGAATTGTCCCAGCCCATCAGCGGCCAGCCCTGCATGTACCAGCCCGACACGTTCTGCAGATAGCCTTCGCTGTCGACCTTGAACGAGCCGGCGCGGGTATAGGCGAACATGTCGCCGTCTTCCGGCTTGGCCGCTTCGTTCACGATGAAGAAGCCCTGACCGGACAGGCCGATGTCGGTCGACGAGTTGGTCGCCTGCAGCAGGCCCTGGACATCGACGCCGGTGCGCGGCTTGGATTGCACGCCGCCCGGCGAATAGTTGGTGAGCGACGTCTGCTTGGTCACCAGCGTCTGGAAATTCACCTTCGTGCCCTTGTAGCCGATGGTGTTGACGTTGGTGATGTTGTCCGAGATCGCGCCCATCGCCGACGACTGGGCCGCCAGACCGGACACTCCCGAGAACAATGCGCCGTACAAGCTCATGATATCCTCCTAATCCCAGCCGGCCGTCAGTTGACAGTGGCGGTATCGCGCACGGTCAGCACCTTGTCGACGGTGGTGACCACCTTGCCCATAGCAAGGAGAGTTTCTTTATTGTCCGAGGCCACGTCCGAAACCTTGCCATAGACGGTGACGGCGGTTTCCAGCGATTCGCCTTCGCCGTTGACGGCGACGACCTCGACCGAATAGGCCCCGTCCGGCTGGACGATGCCGCTGGAATTGCGGCCGTCCCAGCTCATCTCGTGGCGGCCCTTGCCGGTTTCCGCGCTCAGGCTGCGGACCACCGCCCCGGCGCTGTCCTTGATCACCACAGCGACGGTCTTGGCCTCTTCCGGCAGGGTGAAGCTGAAATTGGCCTTGCCGTCCTGCAGCGGCACCTGGCCGCTTTCGGTTTCGATGGTGCGGCCGATATAGCTGATGGCCTGAGCCTTCAGATTGGTCTGCCCCACCCCGATCAGCTTTTCCAGGTTGGTGTTGGCGGAAATCTGCTGTTCGACGTTGGCGAACTGCACCAGCTGGTTGGTGAACTCGGTCGAGTCCATCGGCGACAGCGGGTCCTGGTTCTTCAACTGGACGGTCAGCATGGTCAGGAAGGTGTCGAAACTTTCGGCCAGCTTCTTGCCGCTGGCCAGCGACTTGCTGGTATCGGCCGATGTGATGCCGGAGCCAGCCGCCGTATCGATGCCGGTGATGGACATGACCGCTTACTCCTTAAACCTGGATGTCCACGCCCGAGCGGCCGCCGCTCCAGCGGGGCTGCGCCTGGGTCGCGGCGGTGCCGGCGGTCAGGTCCAGCCCGGTGGCGGCGCCGCGGCGGCCGCGGCCGCGGCCCTGGCCTTCCTGGGCGTTCTGCTGGGTTCCTTCCCGCAGGTTGAAGGTCAGCGACCCGGCGTCGGCCTTGTAGCCGGCGTCCTCCAGAGCCTTTTCCAGGCCCCGCGAGTCCTTTTGCAGGATGGCCAGGGTGTCCTTGTTGTCGGCGGTGACCACGCCCGAGACGCGGCCGTCCTGTCCGACATCCAGCTTGACCTCGATGGCGCCCAGTTCGACCGGCTTCAACTGGATCTTGATGCTGTCGACACCGTCCTTGGCCTGCTTGGTGATCTGCACGCTGACCTGATCCATCACCTGCTGCTGCAGCAGATGCTGCGGCTGGCGCGGGGCCTGGGGCGCCTGCGGGGCCTGGGCCTTCGACGCGGCCTGGGTTCCGGCGGGGCCGTTCAGTCCGGCGACCGCCTGGGGCGCCTGGGCGGCACCGGCCTGGGTCTGGGGACCGGCTTCCATCTGGGCGGCCAGGGCGGCGGCGAAGGGCTTGGCTTCGGCGGCGCGGGTCAGCATGGCGTTGTCCAGGGCCGGGTTGCCGGCCACCTGCTGGGCGGCGTTGGCCGTGCCCTGGTCGGCGGCGCCGTTCTGACCCTGGCCGGCGGGATTGCCCTGGCCGGCGGCCAGCGGATCGAACGACAGGGCGACATCCTGGGCCATCAGCAGATCCAGGCCGGCGGTCGTTTCGGTGGTGACGGTCGTGTCGGCGGTTTTGACCTGCACGGCGACGCGTGCGCCGGTCCCGGCCAGCAGGTCGGCCAGTTCGCCGGCCTGATCGTCGGCGATGTCGAGGTTTTGCTCGACCTGCTGCGATTCGTCGGTCTTGACCTTGGCAGACTTGGCGGCGGCGGCCAGGGCGGCAAATTCTTCCCCGTCCCCATCGGTGGCGGCCGTCAGGGCGGCGGCAGCGTCGTCGTCCGAAGTTTTCTGGACGATCTGGTCGAGGCGCGGCCCGGTTTCGTCGGAATGGATGTCCTGCGCCCCGGTGCCGGCGACGGCGACGGTTTCGGTGACGATCTCGATCTGCTGCTGCGGCTGCACGGCGACGGCGACCACCTGGGCTTCGGCGGTGTCGACGGCGGCGGTCTGGATGGCGGCGGCGGTCTCGTCCTGGATTTCGGCGGGACGGTCTTCGGTGGCGGTCTCGGCCGGGCGTGCCTCGACCGGAGCCGCGTCGGTCTCGGTCTGGGCTTCTTCCTTGGGCTTGGCCTCGGGCCGTTCGACCTTTGCCGCGGCCTGGGGTTTCTCGCGTTGGGACTGGCGCGGGGCTTCCTTCGGCTGCGGCCGTTCGGCCCGCTCCGGCGCCTTGGCCGGGCGGCTGTCCTCGACCGGCTTGTCGAAGTGCGCCTGCATGGCGGTCTCGGCGTTGGGCATGGTGGCAGTGACCGAGTAGCGGCCTCCGGCCCCCTGCAGCGCGGCGGCGAAGGCATCGGCCGCGGTCTGACTCTTGGCGCCCTGCGCAGAGGTCATATTGGCCTGCTCGAACGCCCGCTTGTTGATCGAATATACCGTCATGATCCGGTTCCCCGTGAATGGAGCCTTTGGCCCATATTCATCAGCAACCGCCGTGCCACTTTATCCGGTGCAGTTAAAACCGTTGTTTTTCAATGAGATGCAGAAAGTGGCCGGAACCCGGGACGAAACCGACCGGGAAAATTCTGCCGGTCGGGGGGCAAGGGCTGCCGGGTCAGTCGCGATCGGCTTCGTCGTCCCGGGCCAGACTCATGACGCCGACGGCCATGCCGACGCTGCCGAAGGTGATGAACAGGCCGAAGAACAGCAGCACCAGCACCAGGACCGGATGGGCCGAGTCCAGGGCCAGGGTGCGCAGATGCCCCAGGTCGACGGCCAGGGCGCCGATGCCGAAGGTGGCGCCGGCGGCCAGGCCGTACAACAGGTGGGTACCCAGGAAGGTCAGGGCAAGTTTGGCTTTGTGATCCAGAGCCATCGGCCCCTCCCGGACGTCAGAGCCAGTCCCGCAGGATCGCCACCAGGGGGATGTCCGCCGGCGGCATCGGCATCTCGCCCATGCGGCTGGGGCGGACCCATTGCAGCGATTGCCCCTCGCGCGGGGTGGGGGTGCCCTTCCAGGTGCGCACGGCGTAAAGCGGCATCAGCAGGTGGAACGTGTCGTAATCGTGAGAGGCGAAGGCCAGCGGCGCCAGACAGCTTTGCGAGACATCGACGCCCAGTTCCTCGTGCAGTTCGCGGATCAGGGCGGTTTCCGGGGTTTCGCCGGGATGGAGCTTGCCGCCGGGGAATTCCCACAGTCCGGCCATCGTCTTGCCGGGGGGGCGGCTGGCCATCAGGACGCGGCCGTCGATGTCGATCAGGGCGGCGGCGGTCACCAGCAGCATGGGGCGGGCATCGTGCGCGGTCCGCCATTGCGCCGCGGTCAGGGCGA
>Ga0172373_10001454_pt1 | contig 38336 bp, 33 predicted proteins | sample Lak10m_2_FD_114546 | JGI IMG/M metagenome (GOLD analysis project Ga0172373, IMG submission 114546) | Freshwater microbial communities from Kabuno Bay, South-Kivu, Congo - kab_092012_10m | ecosystem: Environmental > Aquatic > Freshwater > Lake | place: Democratic Republic of the Congo... | reverse complement strand
TTTCGCCATTTTTCACCTTTTTTCAGTTACGTAGCACCGGCTATGCGCCTTCAAAAACGCAAAAACTGACAAAAAATCAGCCTGTTTTTGCCAACGGCAGAGAATCCTGAACAAGCTCTAATACTCACCCCCCGTATTGAATACCATGTTCAATAAACGCAACGCTGCTATCGGTTTCATATTCGTCACGCTGCTTATAGATGTGACAGGGTTCGGAATTATCATTCCCGTGGTTCCAAAACTGATTATGGATTTGACGGGTAAAGATATGAGTCATGCTGCCCAGATCGGGGGACTGCTGATGTTTGCCTATGCGCTTATGCAGTTTCTTTTTGCTCCTGTGCTTGGCGGGCTCAGCGATCACTACGGCCGCAGGCCAATTCTTCTGGTATCCCTGTTTGGATTTGGTCTCGACTACCTGCTTACAGCCTTTGCACCATCTATCGGATGGCTCTTTCTCGGGCGCGCGCTCGCGGGAATCATGGGCAGCAGCTTCACAACCGCTTCTGCGTACATAGCTGACATAAGTACGCCCGAAAAAAGGGCGCAAAATTTTGGCATGATCGGCGCTGCCTTTGGAATCGGGTTCATCATCGGCCCTGCCATTGGTGGATTTTTGGGCTCATTTGGCCCCAAAGCACCTTTCCTTGCAGCAGCAACCCTCGCCCTGCTGAACTGGCTTTACGGACTGTTCATTTTGCCCGAATCGCTCAGGCCGGAAAACCGGAGGGAGTTCGACTGGAAACGCGCCAATCCGGTAGGAACACTCCTTCAACTGCGAAAATATCCGGTTATCAGCAGTCTGCTGGTCTCCATGATTCTGCTCAATATCGCGGCCTGGGCGGTACAGGGCGGTTGGTCGTATTACACCATGCTTCAGTTCAACTGGGATGAAAAGATGGTGGGCATCTCCCTCAGCGTTGTAGGTGTAATGGCGGCCATTGTGTCGGGCGGGCTTATTCGGGTAATCGTCCCCAAACTCGGACAGGTTCGCGGTGTTTATATTGGTCTCGCTCTCTATTGTCTGGGTTTCCTGCTTTTTGCATTTGCAGGCAGCGCCTGGATGCTGTATGTCGCCATGGTTCCCTATGCACTGGGAGCAATCGCCGGTCCTTCCCTGCAAGGACTGATTTCCACGCAGGTTCCTCCCAACGTTCAGGGAGAACTTCAGGGCGGACTGTCCAGTCTTCAGAGTGCCGTTGCCATTGTAGCGCCCCCGTTTATGACCAGTATTTTTTCATATTTCACTTCGGGTAATGCACCCGTTTATTTCCCGGGGGCGGCCATGCTGACGGGAGCCTTGCTGGCTTTCGCCAGTGCACTCTGGGCTTTTTTTGTTTTGAGAAAAACACATTGAAATTATTATGAAAGTTTTCAAATTCGGAGGCGCGAGTCTCAGGGACGCTGAAAATATCAGAAATGTAGCCGGTATCCTCCAGAATTACCGGCAAGAATCGCTCGTGGTGGTGGTATCGGCCATGGGTAAAACCACCAACGCACTGGAGGAGGTTGTAGCAGCCCATGCCCGGCAAAATGGCAAGGCCGCCGACCTGTACCGCAAAGTAAAAGAAAGGCATTACGCTGTTATGCGTGAACTTTTTGACGAAAACGACGATGTTTTCACTTCCGTAAACGATACTTTCGTGGAGGGCGAGTGGGTACTGGACGAAAAGCCTTCTGAAAATTACGACTACATGTACGATCAGATTGTCTGTATGGGTGAGCTGGTGTCATCCCGTATCATGGCAGCCTACCTGAACAAGTCGGGATTGCCGACAACATGGCTCGACGCGCGCGACGTTATATCCACTGACAACACCTATCGCGAAGGCTGGGTGGTTTGGGATAAAACCAGGGCCAATACTGCCAAAATAGTACCCCCACTGCTCGGAAAAACCGGTTTTGTACTCACACAGGGCTTTATTGGCAGCACCTCGGAAAACTTTACCACTACCCTCGGCCGTGAAGGATCTGACTACTCGGCCGCCATTTTTTCCCACTGCCTCGATGCAGAGAGCATGACCATCTGGAAAGATGTACCCGGTGTACTGAATGCCGACCCCCGTATTTTCGACAATACCATCAAACTCGACCGCCTTTCCTACAGAGAGGCCATTGAAATGACTTACTACGGCGCCCAGGTTATTCACCCAAAAACAATCAAACCGCTTCAGAACAAGAATATCCCGCTTTTTGTGAAGTCATTTATTGATCCTGAAGCGAGTGGAACAGAAATCAGCAGTGATACCGACGACCTGTACCCGCCCATCGTGGTGGTGGAGAAAAATCAGGCGCTCATGCACATCAGCACCCTCGATTATTCCTTCGTGGCTGAGCAGCACATTGCCCGATTATTTAAAATTGCTTCAGATTTGAGGATTTTCGTGAACATGATGCAGAATACTGCTGTTAGTTTCACCGTGTGTGTTCCCGACGTTCAGGATCGTATCGAAAAATTCGTTCAGCTTGTCTCGGATGAATTCAAAGTCAAAACAGAAAGAGGTCTGGAACTCATTACTATCCGCCATTTTATGCCAGAAACTGTTGAAAACCTGAAGAAAGGCAAAATTGTATTGCTCGAACAAAGCATTCAGAACACCATGCACATGGTGGTAAAGAATGTGCCTTCTATCGAGCGCAAGGCGGTCGAAATAGCAGGTTCCAAAGCTTGAAGAAACTATGCGTCGCGACTATCTCATCCTGGCCGGACTGGGAATGCTCTTCTTCCTGCCTTTCCTGGGAAATGTTCACCTCTTTGACTGGGATGAGATAAATTTTGCAGAATGTGCCCGCGAAATGCTGATTACGGGCGACTGGCTTCAGCCTCAGATCGACTTTGAGCCTTTCTGGGAAAAGCCGCCCCTGTTTTTCTGGATGCAGGCGCTCAGTATGAAACTCTTCGGGGTCACTGAATTTGCCGCTCGGTTCCCCAATGTACTGGCAGGTATCGCCACGCTGCTGGTTGTCTATAAAATCGGTTCTTCGCTGCATGGCCGACTCTTCGGCTGGATCTGGGCGATGGGCTGGGTTGCCAGCCTCCTCCCGCACATGTACTTCAGGAGCGGTATCATTGATCCGTGGTTCAATCTGTTCATATTTCTGGGTTTATACGGCTTCATTGAGTTCCGCTGGCGTTTCTTTACGCACAGGCCCGATATGAGTTTCTGGGAGAAGTACAGATTTCTGGCTCTGGGCGGGGGCGTACTCGGACTGGCCGTACTCACCAAGGGCCCAACCGCCTACCTGATCGCCATGCTGGTCATCGTCCTGTACTGGGCCCGGTACAAATTCAGAGGGAAGGGCTACTTTCTTCACTTCGTGTTGCTCACCGCCCATGCACTGCTGGCTGCACTTCTCTGGTTCGGGGTGGAAACGCTCGTAAACGGAACCTGGTTTGTCACAGAATTTATTCAGTACCAGATTCGTCTGTTCACTACACCCGACAGCGGCCACGGCGGATTTTTTGGGTATCATTTTGTGGTGCTCCTGATTGGATGTTTCCCCTTTTCTGTCCTCGCAATCCCCAATCTGTGGGGTATGAACGACAGTGAGGACGAACTGCTTGAAAGTGACACGCTCACTTCCTGCAAAAGAAGTGATTTCGGCACGTGGATGCAATTGCTCTTCTGGGTTGTTCTTATCCTGTTCAGCATTGTCAAAACCAAAATCCTACACTATTCCTCTCTGGCATATTTCCCGCTTACTTATCTGGGTGCCCTCACTCTGTGGCGGGCAATCAAATGGAATGTATATCCCCGGGTCGTTTCTTATGGTCTGGTTCCGGTGGGTCTTGTACTCGGAATACTGGTAGCAGCTATACCGCTGGCAGGAATGAACATAGATTCGATAATACCGCTTTTCAGCAAGGATCCTTTTGCACTCGGCAATTTGGAAGCGTCTGTAGCCTGGAAGTACACGGATATGGTGCCCGGAGTGGTGCTCATGGCAGCATCCCTGGCAGCAGGCATATTTTGGTTTCGAAAAAATGGCTGGCAGGCAGGTCAGATTTTGCTGGCCGGAGGCGCCGTGTTTGCCAGTTTCACGCTGGTTTTGCTGGTACCCAATATTGAGGGATACAGTCAGCGGGCAGCCATCGAGTTCTACGAATCACGTTGCGGAGAAAACTGCTTTGTCAAGCCGGTGGGATTCAAAAGCTACGCGCACCTTTTCTATACCTGCAAACAGCATCCCGGCCCCGACAAGCGTGCCGACGATTATGACAGACTGGCATTTGGCACGCAGGACAGGGATGTTTATTTCATCGCCAAAGTTGAACGACTGGGAGAACTGCCGGCGCTGCCCGGATGCAATGAAATCGGACGGCGAAATGGCTTCGTCTTCTTCAAAAAACCTGTCGTTACGGCACAACCTGCTTCAGGTGACTGACAATTCTGCAAGTGCCTGACAAAAAAACGATATGGTTTCTGAAAAATTGTCAGGAAATTCATGTTAGCACGAAGTTTGATTAAGAGCTAGTTCAGGATTCTCTGCCGTCGGCAAAAACAGGCTGATTTTTTGTCAGTTCTTGCGTTTTTGAAGGAGCATAGCCGGTGCTACGCAACTGAAAAAAGGTGAAAAATGGCGAAAAATGAGCCGTTTTTGACTCGGTGAGAGAATCCTGAACAAGCTCTAACAAGATTGACCGCAGAAAAATCCTGTTTTCTGGTCTTAATCATACTTTAACCAAAACAATTAATAATTCTTCACTTATGAGACCAATCGCTGATCGTGTCATCATCAAGCCGGCTCCTGCCGATGAGAAAACCAAAGGCGGCATCATCATCCCGGATACTGCCAAAGAAAAGCCGCAACGCGGTGAAGTTGTAGCAGCAGGCCCCGGAAAACAAGGGAAAGATGGCTACAACATGACAGTTCAAGCCGGAGACATCGTGTTGTACGGCAAGTACGCCGGACAGGAAATCAATTACGAAGGTCAGGACTACCTGATTATGCGTGAAGACGAGATTCTCGTGGTTCTGTAAGAAACCAGCCTCCCCCTCCATGTTGAAAACGAATTCCAATTGAACAAAACTAACAGTAAATCAATCTACAGATCATGTCTGCCAAACAGATAAATTTCAATTCCGACGCCCGCGAAAAGCTGAAAGAAGGCATTGACGCACTCGCAAATGCAGTAAAAGTAACCCTCGGTCCCAAAGGCCGCAACGTGGTTATTCAAAAATCTTTCGGAGCTCCAACTATCACCAAGGACGGTGTTACTGTCGCCAAAGAGATAGAACTCGAAGACGCAGTGGCCAACATGGGCGCCCAGATGGTGAAAGAGGTTGCCAGCAAAACTGCCGATGCTGCCGGTGACGGTACCACTACCGCTACTGTACTCGCTCAGGCAATGGTAAATGCAGGCCTGAAAAACGTGGCTGCCGGCGCCAACCCGATGGACCTCAAGCGCGGTATTGACAAAGCCGTCAAGGCTATCATCGCCAACCTGAAGGAGCAATCCGAGCAAATCGGCGAAGATTTCAACAAAATTCAGCAGGTTGCTGCTATCTCTGCCAATAACGACGACACCATCGGCACCCTGATCGCCGACGCGATGAAGCGCGTAACCAAAGACGGTGTTATCACAGTGGAAGAAGCCAAAGGTACCGATACAGAAGTGAAAGAAGTAATCGGTATGCAGTTCGACCGCGGTTACCTCAGCCCTTACTTCATCACCGACGCCGAAAAAATGGAAGCAGAGTACGAAAATCCGTACCTGCTGATCACAGACAAGAAAATCTCCAACATGCAGGACCTCGTTCCTGTACTGGAAAAATCACTGCAAACTGGTCGCCCGCTCCTCATCATCGCTGAGGATGTGGAAAGTCAGGCACTCGGTGTGCTGGTGGTTAACCGCCTCCGCGCCGGTCTGAAAGTGATTGCCGTGAAGGCGCCCGGCTTCGGCGACCGCCGCAAGGCCATGCTCGAAGACATCGCTATCCTCACCGGTGGCACTGTCATCAGCGAAGAGCAAGGCTACAAACTCGAAAATGCCGGTCTTGAGCACCTCGGATCCTGCGAGCGTATCACCGTGGATAAAGATAACACCACCGTAGTTGGCGGTAAAGGTACTGCGGCCAATATCAAGGCCCGTATCGCCCAGATCAAACAGCAGATCGAAGCTACTACCAGCGACTACGATCGCGAGAAACTGCAGGAACGCCTCGCCAAAATGGCAGGCGGTGTAGCTGTTCTCTATGTAGGTGCCGCTACCGAAGTAGAAATGAAAGAAAAGAAAGACCGCGTTGACGACGCCCTGCACGCTACCCGCGCTGCCATCGAAGAAGGTATCGTTCCGGGCGGTGGTGTAGCACTCGTGCGCGCAATTGACAGCCTGAAAAAGGTAAAAGGCGCCAACGATGATGAAGAGTACGGTGTCGCTATCGTGCGCAAAGCGCTGGAGGCTCCTATCCGTATCATAGCAGAAAATGCAGGTGTTGACGGCTCGCTCGTGTTCCACAAGGTGGCTGAAGGCAAAGGTGATTTCGGTTACAACGCCCGCACCGACGAGTACGAAGACATGAAAAAGGCCGGTATCATTGACCCGACCAAGGTAACACGCGTTGCGCTCGAGAATGCAGCATCCATCGCTGCGCTCGTACTCACTACCGAGTGCGTTATCAGCGAGAAGCCAAAGAAAGAAGCCGCCGGTGGTCATGCACACCCCGGAATGGGCGGCGGAATGGATATGATGTAATATCCACCCGCACACAAGATTCGTCCCGGGCACCTGTCTGTACAGGTTGCCCGGGATTTTTTTTAGCGCTAATACCAGATTTTCTATTATCTTATTAGCTACTTTTGTCGGGTTCCGTTTTAAAATTCAAATATGCCTCTAATGAGATTCTTTTTACCTGTTCTGCTTGTCGCTCATCTCTTCAGGCCATCGGCGAGCATTGCCCAGCCTAATCTGAAAAAGCAGGCTGCCAGCATGGCCGACCAGATGCAGGGCAAGCTCGTGGAGTGGCGACGCGATTTTCACCAGAATCCTGAACTCTCCAACCGCGAATTCAGAACAGCTGAAATAGTGGCCACGCATCTTCGAAAGCTGGGTATGGAGGTGAGAACCGGAATCGCCAAAACCGGGGTGGTCGGTATTCTGCGGGGCGACAAACCCGGTCCTGTTATCGGGCTGCGGGCAGATATGGACGCGCTGCCTGTACCGGAGCGGGTGAATGTGCCGTTCCGCTCCACCGTAAAATCGGATTACAACGGCGAGGAAGTCAGTGTCATGCACGCGTGCGGGCACGACGCGCACGTGGCGATATTGATGGGTACAGCAGAGGTGCTTGCGTCCATGCGTAAACAACTGTCCGGAACCGTAGTATTTGTTTTCCAGCCCGCTGAAGAAGGTCCGCCGGCAGGGGAAGAAGGAGGAGCACCACTGATGATCAAAGAGGGACTGCTCGATAATCCCAAAATTGACGTCATGTTCGGACTGCATATCAACTCGCAAACAGAATCGGGCAGAATAGCATACCGTTCGGGCGGGGCCATGGCTGCGTCCGACTGGTTTTATATTACGGTGCATGGCAAACAGTCGCACGGTTCGCAACCATGGAGCGGCATTGACCCCATCGTGGTTTCTGCAGAGATTATTCAGGGCCTGCAGACCATCGTGAGCCGTCAGGTTGATCTCACCGAACACCCCGCTGTTATTACTGTGGGTAAAATAGAAAGTGGCGTCAGGGCCAATATCATTCCGGAAATAGCCGAAATGGTAGGTACCATCCGTACACTGGATACCTCCATGCAGCAACTGATTCACCAAAAACTGGATCTCACCGCCAGAAAAATTGCAGAAAGTGCGGGTGCGACCGCCGAAGTGAAAATTGACAACAAAACACCGGTGACCTACAACAACCCAGAACTGACAAAGTGGGCGCTACCCTCTCTCAGGGAAGCCGCGGGAGTTGATTTTGTGGAGGAACACAATCCGAAAACCGGCGCCGAGGACTTCGGTTTCTACGGACAAAAAATACCCTGTTTTTTCTTCTTCCTGGGCGGTATGAAGCCGGGTGAGGATCCCAAAAATGTGGCCGCTCATCATACCCCCGATTTTTATCTCGATGAAAGCGGATTCAGTCTGGGGGTCAAGGCCTTCTGCAATCTGACGCTGGACTATATGAACAGGAAATAGCTCATGACCAACAAGGAAATCGCCTACGCTTTTGATGAACTCGCCAGCCTGATGGAACTGCACGGGGAAGATGATTTCAGGATCAAATCCTATAAAAATGCGTATCTGACTATCCGGAAGCTCGACTCCCCGCTGGGGGAGATGAAAGACGACGAGATTAAATCCATCAAGGGTGTCGGCAATGCCATCGCCTCAAAAATCAGGGAGCTGCTGGATACCGGCAAAATGGCCAACCTGGAAAAATACAGGGAAAAGACGCCTGAAGGGGTACAGGAAATGCTCGAACTCAACGGATTCGGACCCAAAAAGGTCAGACAGGTGTGGCAGGAAATGGGTATCGAAAGTATCGGCGAGCTCTGGTACGCCTGTAATGAAAACAGACTGGTAGAATACAAGGGATTTGGCCTGAAAACACAGGAGGAACTACTTAAAAAGCTCGATTACTACCAGAAAAGCAAGGGAAAACTGCACCTCGATGCTGCTGATGAGTTAGTGAATGAAATCAGTGCAAGGATAACAGCAGCAATCCCGGGTGCCTATGTATCTCCTGTTGGCGAAATAAGAAGGCGTTGCCCGATTATCTCCATGCCGGAAATTCTGGTGGGGTACAATGGCGAACTGACGGCCGCTTTTGACGAAACACTTGCGCCGGAAAATGAAGAAGGCAGTACCGTTACGGTTTTGCTGAACGGAGAATCCCGGGCGGTCATTCACCGTTGCCATGCAGAAGAGTTCGGCTCAAAACTGTTTCTGCTGACGGGTACCGACAGTTATGTAAAGGGGTTCGCCAGTGCCAACGCAGGACGAGAATTCAAAGGACTGCGCGCTGAATTCGAGGTGTTTGAAAAGGCAAACCTGGCCTTTGTAGCACCGGAACTGAGGGAATCTTACCCGCCAGTTACAGTTGCCGGTGAACGACTGGTTGAACAAAGCGATCTGACAGGGGTACTTCACATTCACACAACATACAGCGACGGGCTCCACACGCTCAGGCAGATGTGCGAGCGCGCGCGAGACCTGGGCTACCAATATATAGGTATCACCGATCACAGCCAGTCTGCGTTCTATGCCAACGGTCTGAAACTTGACAGACTAAAGCAGCAATGGGAAGAAATTGACCGGCTCAATGAGGAAATGGACGGTTTCAGGATTTTAAAGGGTATCGAAAGTGATATTCTGAACGATGGTTCCCTGGACTATCCCGACTCCGTACTGGAGAATTTCGACTTCATCATCGCTTCGGTACATTCCAACCTGAAGATGACCATCGAGAAGGCAACCGAACGGGTTGTCAGGGCGATAGAGCATCCGCGGACGACCATACTCGGACACCCGACGGGAAGGCTGCTCCTGAGCCGCGAGGGATATCCGCTCGACTGGGATGCTGTATTCGACGCCTGTGCCAAAAACGGGGTTGCAATCGAACTCAATGCACACCCCTATCGCCTCGATTTGGATTACACCCTGATACCGCGAGCAGTAGAGCGGGGAATAAAAATAAGTATCAATCCGGATGCGCACAGCCTTTCCGGCATGGAAGTTGTGAAGTATGGATTGGCAATCGCAAGAAAAGGCGGCCTTTCTCCAGAATACTGTTTCAATGCTCAATCATTAAACATGCTGAAATGATCAAAAATATTATTCTCGATTTCGGACACGGTGGTATAGACCAAAACGGTCAATACACAACCGCTCCGAGCAAAATGCACCAATTTCCCAATGGTGTTGTTGCCTACGAAGGTGAAATTAACCGGCAAATTGGTGGAATACTTGCGCTCTACCTGAATACGCAAAGGCTTAGGTATAACATCGTAATGACAGTTAACCCTTACGATTCAACAGATGTATCGCTTGAAAAACGGGTAGAAATCGCAAACAGTTTCAAAAAAGACGAAACAATACTGGTATCTATCCACTCGAATGCTTCTTCTCCCTCCGGTTCAGGAACAGGTTTTGAAATTTACACCACTGTAGGCCAGACAAAGAGTGATATCCTCGCGACAGAAATCGGTAATTCGGTAAAAGAACTCTACCAGAAATTGAATCTGAAGTTGCGCTTTAATTTTACTGATGGCGATCTGGATCAGGAGAATAACTTTTTCATTCTCAGAAAAAGTATATGTCCGGCGGTATTGCTGGAGTGCCTGTTCTTTGACAACTGGAGTGATTACCAGAAACTCAGTGATCCGGAATTTCAGAAAGAAATGGCATGGTACATTTACAAAGGTATCATGACTTATCTGGATAAATACGGAAATGTCTAGCTACAAAAAAGACCTGTGGGTATCCACAAGTCCTTTTTTTTTGGGGAGGCTAAAGGGGCTCGAACCCTCGACCTTCGGAACCACAATCCGACGCTCTAACCTACTGAGCTATAACCTCCATTTGCTTTTAGCGGGTGCAAAGATACTACTTTCCAATTTAATTCGACAAAAAAATGAACGTGAAAATTGAAGTATATTTCAACCTAGAGCTTGTTCAGGATTCTCTGCCGGTGGCAAAAACAGGCTGATTTTTTGTCAGTTTTTGCGTTTTTGAGGACGCATAGCCGGTGCTAAGTAACTGAAAAAAGGTGAAAAATGGCGAAAAATGAGCCGTTTTTGACTCGGCGAGAGATTCCTGAACAAACTCTAGTGCTGCCTGGCCCGGTGACCGGCGTATTGAGCTTCATTTACTTTCCAACCCCGCAACTTCTTGAGTAACTTGCACATTTTCAGATTTAAAGATCTGTTTGCGTGGAAAAAATGTCCGTTGATTGTAATCCACTCCTTTTCCACCCTGACATCTTTCAGTTCAGAATAAGCCACCTTGCGCGGCTTGTCGAGCACCGATTTCCAGTAAATCCCTTTATTTGTCATGGCAAATCCTTCCTTGCAGTTACCACGCAGTGAGAGATCACAGATGAAATAAACGCGTTCTTTGGCATCAGCGCACAGAAAACTTTTGCAGGCATTGGCGAGCAAATCGGAGCGCATACCGATGAAGTCGAAATAAAAAACCTCTTCCTCAAATTCAAAATCCAGAAAATCCCGGATCATTTTCCACAAGTCGGTTTTGTCGGGACTAATTCTTTCATAATTAAGGATTGCCGCTGGAAGAAGTACGCCATTCAGATCAGTACAGAACTGAATAATCAGGTAATCCAGCAGACCTTCAAAGGCGGTTTCCAGCCTGTTGTCAATCTCGGGCAGGCCCTCACTTCCAAATTGTACCCAGTAATTGCCGATATCATCCGCAATCTGCCGGGAGCGGAGTTCATAGATCTCCCGGAAGCGCGACTGATAAAAACGCTCGACATAATCGGCATATTTCCGCGGATCGTGCTCCTCCTCCACTCTCTTTCTTAGCTGACTGAAGAACAGCGCCTTGACTTGTTCGGTGACACTCAACGTTGAACCGAAATTAACTACATATCGCGGTTTGTACCTGGAAGTTTCACATTGGTGGCGCTGGCCCTCGAAGTGAAAGCCGCAGTGATGACAAAACACGGAAGTGACAGGCCCCTTGTGGGCACAAACAGGACACTCCTTGGTTCGGTCTGCAATCTTGTCGCCACAACGGTTGCAGAACCTTGATCCGGGTATGATTTCGGCTGCGCAGTTTGAACAGAGATTCACTTTTGATTTTTTTTATACGCGTTTGAATCTACGTTAAGAGCTTGTTCGGGATTCTCTGCCGTTGGCAAAAACAGGCTGAGAATCCCGAACAGGCTCTAACTTCCGGTAACTTTCATTCATTCACAGTGCAAATATAAAACTATTTGTTGTATAAAACAAAATAACAAACAAAAAATTATAAGAGCTTGTTCAGGATTCTCTGCAGTTGGCAAAAACAGGCAGATTTTTTGTCAGTTTTTGCGTTATTGAAGGCGCATAGCCGGTGCTACGCAACTGAAAAATGGCGAAAAATGAGCCGTTTTTGACTCGGCGAGAGATTCCTGAACAAGCTCTTAAACAAATCCAGCCAGGACAGTATATTTCCGTGAGCTGGTGCCTGAAAAGCGCTTCTACTCCCTATTTGTCATGTTTTTCCCAGATATCGGGTCTTCTTGTCCGGGTTCTTTCGGCGCTTTGTTCGTATCTCCACTCGGTAATATTTTTTTCATGACCGGAAAGGAGCACTTCCGGGACTTTCATTCCCTCCCATTCAGCGGGTCGGGTGTAAACAGGTGGTGCGAGCAGATCGTCCTGAAAACTGTCAAAAAGCGCAGAGGTTTCATCATTCAGCACACCGGGAATCAGCCTGCCTACGGCATCAACCAGAACGGCAGCGGCAAGTTCACCACCGGAAAGTACATAATCTCCGATAGAAATTTCCGTGGTGATATATTTCTGCCGGATACGTTCGTCAACCCCCTTGTAATGACCACATAATACCATGATATTACCCTTCATACTCAACTGGTTGCAGATCTGCTGGTCGAGTACTTTACCGTCCGGAGTAGTATATATTATGGCATCATAATTTCGTTCCGACATCAGTTTCTCGATGCAGGCTGCTATTGGTTCCGGCTTGAGCACCATGCCGGCACCACCGCCGAACTGGTAATCATCCACCTGCCGGTGTTTTCCGGCAGCGTAATCCCGCAAGGAATGAAGGTGTACTTCAAGCAGCCCCTTGTCTTTGGCCCGCTGCATGATGGAATAACTGAGCGGACTTTCCAGTAATTCCGGCAAAACTGTAATAATATCAAATCTCGTCATCAGCGCAAAATTAGCGTATCTTTGCAAAAAAAAACAGTATATGGAAGTCCTGACCGCCACCAGCCTTTCCTCCTCCGAGCTGATTGAACTCGAGGACCTGTACAACGCACACAATTATCACCCGCTGCCCGTCGTACTGGAACGAGGCCGCGGCGTTTATCTGTGGGACGTGGAAGGCAAAAGATATTATGATTTTCTGTCTGCATACAGCGCTGTAAATCAGGGGCATTGTCACCCGCGCCTGATCACTGCACTGACTGAGCAGGCGCAAAAACTGACGCTTACCTCCCGCGCTTTTCACAACAATCTGCTCGGACAATATGCGGCATTTATCACGGCCTACTTCGGCTACGACAGGGTGCTGCCTATGAATACTGGTGTAGAGGCGGTGGAAACCGCTCTGAAGTTGTGCAGAAAATGGGCCTATCAGGTAAAAGGGGTCCCTGAAGGACAGGCAAAATTTATCTTCGTGGAGGGCAATTTCCATGGCAGAACGCTCGGAGTGATTTCCGGTTCCAGTGCCCCCGAGAGCCGCGGCGGATTCGGACCTTTTCTTCCGGGAATAGAAATCGTGCCATACAATGATCTGGCAGCGCTTGAATCTGCGCTTCAGGATCCGAATGTGGCCGGCTTCCTTGTCGAGCCGATTCAGGGCGAGGCTGGCGTTTATGTCCCCGGGGACGGCTACCTCGCCGGTGCATCAGGGCTCTGCAGGAAGTATAACGCACTATTTATTGCTGATGAAGTACAAACCGGTATCGCGCGCACTGGTCGCCTCCTGGCGTGCGATCACGAAAATGTAAAGCCCGATATCCTCGTGCTGGGCAAAGCCTTGTCCGGTGGCGTCCTGCCCGTCAGCGCAGTACTCGCCAGCGACGAAATTATGCTCACCCTCAAGCCAGGTGAACACGGATCCACATTCGGCGGAAATCCGCTCGCCTGCGCCGTTGCCACCGAAGCCCTGATGATCGTTGAGGATGAAGGTCTCGCACGAAATGCAGAAGTCCTGGGCAAATATTTCCGGAACAGAATGCGCCGTCTTCAGGAAAAAAGACCCGATCTCATCTCGCTCGTCAGAGGGAAAGGTCTGCTCAACGCTGTTGTTATCAACGACTCTGAACATGGCAAAACAGCCTGGAATATCTGCCTCGAACTGGCCGCCAGCGGACTCCTCGCCAAGCCAACACATGGCAATATCATTCGTTTTGCTCCGCCACTCGTCATTAATGAAGCCCAGATGGACGAATGTTGCTCCATCATCGAACAGGTTTGCCTCAAATATGAACTCGGCTGACACAGCGCCTGTTGATTCAGGCATCTTCGTACTTTCACTTTTTTGAAATTTTTTTTGACAGAAATTTGTCTGACTCATTTCAACGCTATTATCTTTGCGTCCACAAAACGCGGAAGTAGCTCAGTTGGTAGAGCGCAACCTTGCCAAGGTTGAAGTCGCGAGTTCGAGTCTCGTTTTCCGCTCAGTTCAAAACCCGGCCCTCCTTCAAGGCCGGGTTTTTTCTTTTCCCGGCCACCCCTCGTATTCTTCACTGACATTTTGTCACTTCCCGATTTTAACGTACCTTTGCGGCCGTTTCAGGTTTAACCATTTCATTTTCGTAACAATTCATGTACGATTCAAATCCAACACTGGAGGGCATAAAAACCATAGACGAGTCCAGACAGGGAAGCGTCTTTTTCAAGGAACAGCATGAGCACGGCAAATCTCCGGGGCTGAAGCACTTCTATATCGAAAGTTACGGCTGTCAGATGAATTTCAGTGACTCCGAGATTGTCGCCAGTATCCTTGGCGAGGTTGGTTACGCACCCACCCGCAATATGGAAGAAAGTGATTTGATCCTCATCAACACCTGCTCTATCCGTGAAAAAGCCGAAGAAACCGTCAGGAAACGTCTGAAAACCTTCGAACAGGTGAAGTCCGGCAATCCGGGACTGAAGGTGGGTGTACTGGGCTGCATGGCAGAACGTCTGAAAAAGAAATGGCTGGAAGAAGAAAAACTGGTGGATCTGGTAGTAGGTCCCGACGCCTACCGCGATTTGCCCAATCTGATCGGAGCGGCTGAAGAGGGCAACCGGATGGTGAACGTACTGCTCAGCCGGGAAGAAACGTATGCCGATATCAATCCCGTAAGGCTCGAGACCAATGGTGTCACCGCATTCATTTCGATCATGCGCGGGTGCGACAATATGTGTTCTTTCTGTGTCGTTCCGTTCACCCGCGGACGCGAGCGCTCGCGCGATCCGTTCAGTATCGTCGCAGAAGCCCGCGATCTGTTCAGCAGGGGCTACAGGGAAGTGACGCTGCTCGGCCAGAATGTTGACTCATACAAGTGGGACAACCCTGAAACAGGCGAGCATACTGATTTCGCTGATTTGCTGGAAATGACAGCCCTTGTTCATCCCGACCTGCGCGTTCGCTTCAGCACCAGTCACCCCAAGGATATGACCGACAAGGTGCTACATACCATGGCGCGCCATGAAAATATCTGCGAGTATATTCACCTGCCTGTTCAATCGGGCAACTCCCGGATTCTGGATCTGATGAACCGGACGTACGACCGCGAATGGTACATGGAACGCATTGACAGTATCCGCAGAATTCTGCCCGAGGCGGCAGTTTCCAGCGATATTATCACTGGATTCTGTTCCGAAACGGAAGAAGAGCATCAGGATACACTCTCTATTATGGAATATGCCAATTTTTCCATGTCCTATATGTTTGCGTACTCGGAACGCCCCGGCACGCTCGCAGCACGCAAATTTGCCGATGACATTCCTGAAGATATCAAAAAACGCAGACTGAACGAGGTTATCCGACTGCAAACCGCCCTCGCTCACAGAAACAATCAACTGGATATCGGAAAATCATTCCGGGTGCTGGTAGAGCGCGATTCAAGTCGCTCCAGTGCCGATCACTGTGGCCGCAACTCGCAGAACAAAATGTGTGTATTCCCCAAAAAGGAAGGGGTGAATCCGGGCGACTATGTTATGGTCAGGATTCACGATGCCACCAGCGCTACCCTGCTCGGTGAAATTGTCTGATCGCTACCCTTCATGAAAAATCAAAAGTCCGTACACAACTGTGGCAAATAACCTGCAATCTATCAAAGCCCGTTTCGGAATCATTGGCGCATCCCGGCTACTCGATTCAGCCATTGAAACGGCTATCCGGGTAGCCCCTACCGACCTGACCGTCTGTATTTTCGGCGAAAGCGGCGTGGGCAAGGAGGCATTTTCCAAAATCATTCACGGACTGTCAACCCGGAAACACAACGATTTCATTGCTGTTAACTGCGGAGCCATACCGGAAGGCACCATCAATTCTGAACTGTTTGGTCACGAAAAGGGATCGTTCACCGGCGCTTCTGCAGACCGGAAAGGGTATTTTGAAACAGTGAACGGAGGCACGATTTTTCTGGATGAAATCGCCGAAATGCCGCTCGATACCCAGGCACTGCTCCTTCGCGTACTCGAATCCGGCGAATTTATCCGCGTTGGAGCCAGCAAGGTTCAGAAAACGGATGTGCGGGTGGTAGCTGCCACCAACGTTGATCTGCAGGAAAGGGTGCAAAAGGGCAAATTCAGGGAAGATCTTTATTACCGCCTCAATACAGTACCCATCAGGGTGCCTGCTCTCCAGGAGCGAAGGGAAGATATTACCCTGCTGTTCAGGAAGTTTGCCCATGATTTCGCAGAAAAATACCGTATGCAGGCGGTCAGACTCGACGAACGGGCCGAACTGGCACTTGAAAATTATCGCTGGCCGGGAAATATCAGGGAACTGAAAAACGTGGCCGAACAGTTGTCGGTCTTGTCGGAAGACAGGCTGATTACCGCTCAGCATCTGCAGCAAACTATGCCACAGATATTCAACCGGCATCTCCCGATACCAACCGGCAAACCCGGAAGCGGCAGTGATTACCAGGAGCGCGAACTGCTTTACAAGTTCCTTTTTGATATGAAAAAGGACCTGAACGACCTCAAAAACATGTTTTATGAACTGGTGCAGCGAAATAACCTGCACATGCCGGACATCAGCACCCTGCGCACTATGCCTCCCGCACTGCCGGTTTCAGGCTTCCAGCCCAACGAACCTGAATCTGTCAGAGATACCTATGGCGATGGTGAATTTTATCAGCCAAGACAACCTGAAAACAACTCAAGACCTATTATTATAGATCAACAGGCCAGAACCGGCAATTACAATCAGAGCGAAGAGGAATATGCTCCGCTTGCCATGGAGGAGATTGAAAAGGACGCCATCAAGCGCGCGCTATCAAAGTACAAGGGACGCAGGAAAGAGGCTGCCGAGGAGCTTAAAATATCCGAAAGAACGCTCTACAGAAAAATCAAGGAATACGATCTGTAGTCACGTATAAACAATCATCTTCCGCAATACCCCCCGGTTAAAATATACTCATTGTCGGATGTTTTGCTTGAATGCAGTCCGTAAGCGAGTTCGAGTACTCGCAGCACTTCCTCCAGCGAGGAGTTGGTAAGGGGAGCAGTGTGGAGACAGGTATTCAGTGCACTGTTCTCCATGGTAATTTTTACATCATAATACTGTTCAAGGTCCTCCATTACTTTCGACAGCGGAGTGGACACAAATTCCAGTCCACCGGTATGCCAGGAAAGTTCGTTCATACTTGCGGCCCCGGAAATAGTCATCTTCGAGTCTTTTTTGCTGAAAACCGCCTTCTGACAGGCTGTAAGTACCGGATAATCGCCGTCAGCGGGAGAAAACCGCACTTTCCCGGATTTGACCAGCACGCTGGTGTTATTGCCTGTTTGCGAAATATGGAATTCAGTACCGAGTACTTCAACTGTACCTCCGCCGTCCAGTTCAACGCTGAATGGCCGGTCAGGATTGTGGGCGACTTCAAAGTAACCATCGCCGGTCAGTCTGACTTTGCGCGTGAAGGAGGAGTTATATTGCAGCTTGCTCCCATTTCTAAGCCAGACTACTGTACCATCTGCGAGATGGCATGCCTGATTTTCAACAGTAGCTACTGCAGATTGATCAAATTCATCTTTATTGGCTCCATTTCTGAACAGCAGCAGCGAAACGAGCAGTATGGCTGAAACCGCAGCAATGCGGGTCAGGTAATAATAGCGGCTCCTGACAACAAGAACAGGGGCTGCTTGTCCAGCTTTTTGAAGTACCCGGGTATAGGCAGCCTCCATATCAATCTGAAGGGTCGGCTCGAAATTGCCCGAGCGCTCCCAGACGAGTGCATACTCCTTAAACTGCGACTCATTGGAAGGCGCTGACCGCCGCCAGATTTCGACAGCCGACCGTTCCTCAGGGTTTGCCTTCCCGGAGAAATAAGCTGCCAGCACAGCTTCCGTCACATTGATTTGATTCTGATTCATCAGATTTTTGAAATTGTTGTTTCCGCTTTTCAGACAACCCGCAGGTAAATAGCCCCTATCTGCCAGCTCTGAACTTGATTGATTTGCCAACGTACGACAATTCGCGACCCTGTCAGGTGGTGTCACGAAGCGATTCGCGCAGCAATTTCATCGCTTTGGTAATCTGGTTTTCTATCGTTTTGACCGAAATGCCGAGCCGCTCGGCAATCTCCTTGTGTGAAAGGCCCTCAAATCTGCTCAGCGCAAAAACTGCCCTGCAGCGTTCAGGAAGCTTTCCGATGGCATCGTGCAGCCTGGACTCCAGCTCCTCGTTATGCTCAGCCGACACCATATTAATATCACTAACATCAGCTGAGTCAGGAAGTTCAGCCGACGCGTCAATCACATTCCTGTTTCTCGATTTGATATAATTAAGTGCCCTGTTCACAGCTGCCTTGTTCAGGTAGCCCCCCAGAGAACTGTGAATCTCGAGGCTGTCACGTCTGTTCCATAATTCCACAATGACATCCTGGGCAATATCCTGACAGGCATCCGGATCAGGTATGATACGGAAGATACGCGCTACCAGATCCGGGTAATAAGCGTCAAAGATCTTTTTCAGCGCAGCCTCATCGCCTTCCTTCAGGCGTTCGAGCCAGTATTTTTCTTCTTTTTCAGCCACTTGTGCAGATTATACCACAAAGATGGGACAAATTTATAATCCGACAGATTTTTTATGGCGGGCATAGGGGATTTGAACCTGCAGGTTGTCTTTTATACGGATACGATATCCGATTGAATATTAGTTCACCGATATCAAAAAAGAGATGAACCATGGATCCAGACAACGCAATCAAACTACTGGAAACAAGCCCGCTTTTCGCGGTGCTCAACCAGGAAGAACTCGCATTGCTTCACCGCGACGCTCATGTTCAGGCTTATGGAAAACACGCAGTCCTGTACAGGCCGGGTCAGAATTCCGACAGGCTTTACTTTATACTGAAGGGCACGGTGAAAGTAACCGTGCATGCCGAGAGGAAAGATATCATCAAGTACATGGTGCGCCCGGGGGGACTTCTCGGCGAATCATGTCTGACAGGTGAACAGCAAAGGCGCGACTTCGCTTATTCGATGGACGACCAGCTGGAGTTCATAGAGTTCCCGGCAACAGCCGTTCTTTCTGTAATGCGCTCCAATTTCGCTTTTGCCCAGTCGCTGCTTCACCTCGTTGGCGAGCGACTGCGGTACACGGAAAGTCAGCTTGAAAATGTGGTGCTGAAGGACTCAAAAAGCAGAATTGTTGAGTTTCTGCGCAGGATGGGTGTGGAACAGGGAAGCAGAATCGGCTTTGAGACACTGGTAAGGCACAACATGACACACCAGGACATTGCAGACATGACAGGTACCAGCAGACAAATGGTCACTGCCGTTCTGAATCAGTTAAAGCGCTCCAATCTGTTGCATTTCAACCGGAAAAAAATATTATTCAGGGATCTGAATGCCCTCCCTGTTTCACTCAACTAAGAGCTTGTTCAGGAATCTCTGCCGTTGGCAAAAACAGCGAGAGAATCCTGAAAAAGCTCTAAAGAAGGCACAGTAACTACTTCATACGATAGAATGGGTTTTGTTGGGGCGGCACGCAATCGCGTGCCGCTTTTTTATTCCGATAAGCAACAGGAAGTCAGTGCCGGCTTTTCGGCATACACTGTCACGCTGAAAATACCTGTTTCGCCATTCCTGAAGGAAGCAATCTGATCAGGATCGAGGTACTTTGACAGGATATCGTCGGAAATAATGATTGGCTTCTCTTTCTGTATCTGCATATTCACAAAGCCGGTTTTTGTGATAAAACCGAGGTATTCCTCGCGCTGAACAGCTCCTGCTACACAGCCTGCGTACATTTCGGCATCTTTTTTCAGTGCCTCCGGGAGCTCACCTGCCAGCACCACATCGGATATACTGAAATGACCGCCATTTTTCAGTACGCGGAAGATCTCGCAGAATACGCGTTTTTTATCAGGCACCAGATTCAGGACACAGTTGCTGACCACCACATCGGCCGCATTGGCTGTTACAGGTATTTTTTCAATATCGCCTGTTCTGAATTCCACGTTGCTGAAACCGAGTTTCACGGCGTTCTCGCGTGCCTTTCTGATCATTTCCGGAGTAAAATCAATGCCAATTACTCTGCCGGTTGGTCCGGTTTCAGCCCTGGCCACGAAACAGTCGTTGCCCGCGCCGCTTCCGAGATCTATGACGGTGTCACCCGGTTTGATACGGGCGAACTGCGTCGGTAATCCGCGTCTTACAAGTTCCTTCAGTTCATTATCTGTGCCCATGATTCATTTTTTCAGGTGAAAAATTATTGCTTTCGGGGTGAAAGGTTCGCGCACACGCCTGTGTGGACTAACAGACCCGAAAGAAGATCCATTTCAAAAATTGTGTTTCTCTGCTGCTCCCTGGTGAGTACCGGATTTTCTACCCTCGACATTTCGAGGCCTGTACGAATGATATTCAGTGTCATTCCGCTGTACAGACTCAAACCGTTTTTCAGTGGATAGCGGTATTGAACACAACCTCCCGCTTCCAGCATAGCGCCCCTGTAGGTCCGGGGAAAATATACCGAAGATGACGGAGAAAACCGGAAAATACTGGGTGCAGCAGAAAAAGCATAACCAACAAACAACTGGTGACGGTTGCCGGTTTCAGAAAGCGGGAACATAATTTCATACTGAACTCCGTTTTTGTAGTAAACCGTTTTGCCGGCATCACCAATCTGCGGGTCACTGCTTTCAAGTCTGTCACTTTCCGAGGATATGAGCAACCTCAGGGTGTGAATGTTACCCGAAGCCGTTATCCGGTTAAGTCCCTGGGTGATCAGGGGCAACACATGACGTCCCCGCAGGAACGGCCAGCCGGGCTGTTCCTGTGCCCTGTAAGTGTAGCCGTAGTCAGCGCCTGCGCCGGCACTGAACTGCAGCGACTGACCAGTGGCTGTTGTTGCGAAAACAAAAAGAAAAAGGCAAACAATCAGTGAATTATTCATCCGGGATGGTATTGTGTGTACATGGTAAAGGTAAGGAGATATCAGGAAGTGCAAGTTGTGTCAATAAATATCAACGGATAATTTGACACAAGTGGTATATTTGCACCACTTGTGTCAAATTATCTGCTGATATGAAAAAACTGCCTCTGGTGGGGCGCTTGCCTGAAAGCGCTATTTTAAACGAAGCCTTGCAAACAAAGGAGGCAGAAATGATTGCCATCGTCGGCCCGGGGTATTCTCTGGGACAGATACAGTATCCTTCAGTTTTACATGGTGACTGGAGGAATTCCACATTATCTCAAAGAAGCCAGGCCGGGGAAAAGTCCGGCTCAGGTGATTGATGAGAGTTGCTTCTCTGCCATGGGGCTTCTTCGCGATGAATTTAACAACCTGTATCCCGCACTTTTCAGGAATGCAACGCTGCATACTAGCATCGTCAGAACACTCTTCCAAAAAAAATCGGGCATGACAAGACAAGAGCTCATCAGCAAGTTCCATACCACATCGGGTGGCAGTATGACCACTGCGCTGGACGAACTGGAACAGTCAGGCTTCGTTAATGTCTATTATCCCTTCGGAAAGAAAGTCAGAGACAAAGTATGGAGGCTCTCAGATGAATATTCTTTGTTCTATCTCCAGTTTATAGAAGACAAACTGATGCAACGGGAGCACAACTGGATGAATCTGATGGATTCACAGTCGTACAAAACCTGGAGCGGATTCGCCTTTGAGAATATTTGCCTTCAACATTTGCCTCAAATTAAAAAGGCACTGGGAATTTCGGGGGTCTATACTGAAGCATCCGCATTTTACAAAAAAGGTGATGATGAAAGTGACGGGGCACAAATTGATCTGATTCTTGAGCGAAAAGACAGGGTAATCAATCTTTTCGAGATCAAGTTTTACAGCGATAAACTCTATTTCAGTCCGACCGAGTTGTCGAAATTGCGCTCCCGACAGAGCGTATTTGTACAGACGACACAGACGAAGAAATTTGTATCCTGGGTGCTTGTTACCACTTTCGGACTCAAAAATCCGGGAGGCACAGATCATGTACTGACGCTGGATGACCTGTTTCTGTAATATTTGATATCTTTGCGTGAAAAACATGCATTATAGCCATGAGAATAACCCGCCGCATTCTAGTCATGCTGTCTGTTGCAGCTGTTGTCACCGCCACTTATCTGTACTACCGACTGCACGACAGATACCCCGATTATCAGCCTGCCACGGAAATAGCTTCGAATAAATCCGGCCCTGTTTCTGCCGGTTTTTCTGCAGTAGCTATTACACCGCAGGTACCTGATTCATGGACCGACAAAAATGGTGACGCCATGTACAACGAAGCGGATGGAGATACATATACCGATAAAAACGGAAACGGGCAGTTTGACGCGGTCTGGCTAGCCGGATTTCAGAATAACAGGCCCGCTTCCGGCGTTCACGATGATTTGTGGGCCCGCACCATGATCGTGGATGATGGTTCAACCCGAATAGCTTTGGTGGCGCTCGATCTGATTGGCTTCGGAGCTGATGACGTAAATGAGGTGAAAGAAATGATTCCGGCTTCATGGGGAATCACCTATACCTTTATTACCAGTACGCACACGCATGAAGGCCCGGATGTAGTAGGCTTGTGGGGAAAAAGTGAATTCAAATCCGGGGTGAACCAGACCTATCTGAGTACTGTAAAAGAAAACATCCTGCGCTCCCTCGGTGAGGCGGTAAAAAATATGAGACCTGCACGAATAGTCTTCGCACAGGACACCGCCGGAGCAAAGAATCTGGTGGACGATTACCGCGAACCTGTTGCTTATGATTACGGTCTGCGCCTGATGCATTTCCGGGATGCCGTGACTGACACTACCCTCGGAACGCTGATTCAATGGGCCAATCACCCGGAAACACTCTGGGCCGGCAATCTGGAAATCACCTCGGACTTCCCGCACTACCTCCGCGAGGCATTTGAAAATGGAATTTATTCCCGTGACTCACTCTTGCACGAAGGTAAAAAAGGGATTACTCTTTTTGTCAACGGTGCAATTGGAGGTATGATGTCAACTGGAACATCGTTTTCCATTCCGGATATCAGCGGCGATACCAGCTGGACGGCTCCGGTATTTGAAAAAGCCCGCGCCCAGGGTGAACAATTGGCTTTACTGGCACTGAAATCGCTGGAAAACAACCCTTCGGTACCCCTCGACAATGCCAGTATCAGACTGAGTATCCGTCAACTCGACCTGCCGCTGGACAACAAACTGTACCGGCTTGGAGCCGCCATGGGCATCTTTAACCGAGGTTTGTCCGGCTGGTGGAAGATCCGAACAGAAATTGCACTATGGACTATCGGTCCGGCTTCATTCCTGCATCAGCCCGGCGAACTCTACCCTGAAATTGCCAACGGTGGCACCGAGGCTCCCGAGGGTCGCGACTACCCCATTCCGCCATCCCAGCATATCCCGCTCAGAAGTATGATGCCGGGTGAATACAGGTTCATTGTGGGCCTGTCCAACGACTTTATCGGTTACATACTGCCACTCAGTCAGTGGGATGAAGTACCACCCTACACCTATCAGCAGAAAGAAGCTCCTTACGGGGAGATTAACTCCGTAGGCCCACAGACGGCACCAATTCTGTATGATGCCATGCGATCATTGATGAATGAATAAAGTCGTTTAATCTATTGACGTAAAAAAATGTCGAAAAACCGCGCGCGGATGAAAGTCTATGCAGACTTTTGAGTCTCTTTTACCAATCTGTACGATCAGTGATGCAAACTGAAATGCTCTCCAAAGCAGTAAAAATACTGCTCCTTCCATTCGCTTTTATCCTTGTAACGGATTTCCTGACAGCCCAGGACAGGCCCAATCACGGCTACTCCTTCGAACAACTGGGCAATATGCTGCCTGCTCCCAATACATACCGGACGGCCGATGGCTCTCCCGGCCCCGCCTACTGGCAACAGCGCTGCGATTACCGCATCGAATGTCAGCTGAATCCTGAAAAACACGAGCTCTCAGGAAAAGAATGGTTAAAATACCACAACAATTCGCCGCAGACGCTTCGCTACCTCTGGCTGCAGCTGGATGAAAACGAGCACGCAGCAACGAATGATTTGCACCACGCGCATCCGCACAATCTGGGCGAAACCATGAACGAGAAAGCCATGCGCATGCTGCAGGCTTGGACAGAATTCGATGATTACGGCCACCGCATTCATGCCGTGAAAGACGCCGGCGGCAAACCGCTGAAGCATTTTATTGACAATACCGTCATGCGTATCGAACTGCCGGAGCCGCTCGCTCCGGGCAAGTCATTCGAGTTCAGTATTGAATGGTCGTATATCCTGATTGACCGCATCAACAATATCACGTTCGGCCGCGGAGGTTACGAGTACTTTCCCAAAGACGACAATTACCTGTTTACCATTACACAGTGGTATCCTCGCTTGTGTGTTTTCAGCGATTTTGAAGGCTGGCAAAGCGACCAGTTCACCGGAACCGGCGAATTTGCCCTCAATTTCGGCGATTTCGAGGTAAAAATGACCCTGCCCGATGATTATGTGGTAGGTGCTACCGGCGTTTGCCAGAATTACAACCAGACGCTGGGCGCCGAACGCCTGAAAAAATGGAAGCAGGCTCAAAATGCTACTGCTCCTGTTGAGATCGTCACACTCGCCGATGCCCAGGCTGCCACACAGAAAAAACACAGTCAACGTACTCAGACCTGGCACTATAAAGCCGAAAATGTGCGCGATTTCGCCTGGACAGCCTGCCGCAAGTTTATCTGGGATGCCATGGCCGTAGAAAATGGAGAGGGCAAAAAGGTGATGTGCATGAGCTATTACCCCATCGAGGCCTACCCGATTTACCGCCGATACTCCACCAAAGCGGTTGCCCATACGCTCAAGACGTACAGCAAGTTCAGTATTCCGTATCCCTACCCCACCGCTATTTCTGTTGAAGCGCAAAACGGAATGGAATATCCCATGATCTGCTTTAACCCCGGTCGCGCGCAGGAAGACGGCACCTACTCGGAAGGCAGTAAAATGGCTGCCCTGAGTACTATTTTTCACGAAGTAGGCCACAACTACTTCCCCATGATTATCAACTCCGACGAGCGTCAGTGGGCCTGGTTCGACGAGGGACTTAATACCTTTATGCAGTTTATTACCGAACAGGAGTGGGATAACAACTACGACTCCGACGATGGCCTGCCCCACACGATTACTGACTATATGTCGCAGCCCAAAGACCGGCTGGAGCCCATCATGACCAACTCGGAAAACATTGTTGACTACTTCTCCAATGCCTACAAGAAACCGGCTACAGCACTGAATATTCTCCGTGAGACGGTCATGGGGCGCGAACAGTTCGACTACGCCTTCAAGGAATACTGCCGCCGCTGGGCATTCAAGCACCCTACCCCTGCCGATTTCTTCCGCACCATGGAGGATGCCAGCGGGATGGACCTCGACTGGTACTGGAGGGGCTGGTTCTTCTCCACCGACGCAGTGGATATTTCACTCGACAGTATTCAGTGGAAACGGGTGGATATGGAAAACAATCCGGAAAGAAAAGAGCGATCTTTCACCAGAAAAGAAGATAAGCCGTTCGAAAGTCTGACCCAGACGCGCTACCGCGACTCCGGCATTACTTTCCCCGTTGAACAAGACACCTCCCTGCAGGATTTCTACACTTTCTACAAACCCTGGGAAACGGAAGACAGCGTTTCCACGAGTAAAATGATCAAATACGATCAGGTATTCACCCGGGAAGAGAAAGAAAAACTGTTTGGCGACAAGCACTATTACCAGCTCTATCTCAGCAACAAGGGCGGACTGGTGATGCCTGTCGTGCTGGAATGGACCTACACTGACGGCACAAAGGAAATTGAGCGTATCCCGGTCGAGATCTGGAGAAAAAACGAGCAGAAATTCAAACAGGTTTTTGTGAAATCGAAAGAGGTAAAAAGCGTCAAACTCGATCCCTGGAAAGAGCTGGCCGATATCAACGAGAGCAATAATACAGCGCCAGTCCCGACCTCTCCCACCCTGTTTATGGTGTACAAAAGCGACAAGTTTGAACAGGGCCCGAACATGATGCAAAGGGCGCGGCAACGCAAACTGAACCGTCCATGAGTGAGTTCAGCACCTTCATCAGTCTGGGTTTTCACCATATCGCCGACCCGCGCGCCTTCGATCACCTGCTTTTTCTGGTGACCCTCTGCGCGGTGTACCGGCCGGCCGACTGGCGCAAGCTGCTTGTCCTGATCACAGCTTTTACGATCGGACATTCTACCACGCTGCTCCTGGCGGGTTCGCATATCCTCGGTATCCCGTCGGAACTGGTGGAGTTGCTCATACCCGTTACCATTGTGCTGACGAGCCTGTACAACATTGCTTTCGGGAGTAAAACAGAAGAAACAGGCATCTTTTCAGGAACTATCCGCTGGAACTACGCCATGGCACTTTTCTTCGGGTTCATCCACGGCATGGGTTTCGCCAACTACTTCAGCGCACTGATGGGTGAGTCGGGTGATATTGTATGGCCGCTTTTTTCCTTCAATGTGGGTATTGAAATCGGTCAAATTGCCATTGTTCTGGTATTCTTTGGAATTTACGCAGCCATTTCAGGTCTGTTTCAATTCAGGCACCGCGACTGGAACCAGTACGTTTCCGGACTGGGCGGCGGTGGCGCACTGGTGCTGCTGATGCAGGGTATTTTTGAAAATATGTAAGAGCATGTACTGTCTCTTTTTCATCCTTCCCTTTCTGCACGACTTCAAAATGAGCGTGTGCGAGTTCATTTTTGAGCCAGCCGACCGCCATTTTGAAGTCAAAGTGTATCTTTTCACCGATGATCTTACGCAGGCGATTACGGGCGACCCGCGCGCACCCCTGCCCGCCCGCGAGACCATCAGTCAGTACGTTCAGCAACACCTGGAACTGTATGTGAACAGCAGCCGGCAGGAACTTCAGTTTTATTCCATCCGGCAAAAGGAAGAACAGACCCTGTTGCAGTTCAGGACGCCGGTACTGCCCGGCTCGCCCGCTCAGATATATGTAAAGAATGACCTGCTCCTGGAGAAATTCAGCGAACAGAGCAATATGGTGTACCTGATAGCGCCGGGAAAATCAAAACAAGTGGAAACTCTTGGCAATAACAGGCGAAATGCATCGTTTGGCTGGTAACAAATGAGCCTTACCTTTGCCCAAATTTCAGTAAAATGCGACTCAAAAAAATCCTGACCATCACCGCCGTCACACTCGTTGTTATCATCGGTGTGCTGGCCGCCATCCCTTTTCTTTTCAAGGATAAAATCATCGCCGCGGTCAAAACTGCTGCCAATGAAAGTCTGACAGCCACCCTGGATTTCAGGGATGTCAATATATCTGTATTCAGACACTTCCCCAAACTCTCGGTCGGACTGGAGGGACTGGAAATAACCAATGGTCCGGGGCCCTTCGAAGGCGTAAAACTCGTAAAATGTGATCGTCTGGACGTTACAATCGACCTATTTTCCGCTATTTCAGGAGATAACATTTCCATCAAGGGCCTTTATTTCGATAAACCTGAAATAAAAGTGTATGCCCTGAGCAATGGCGATGCCAACTACGACATCACTAAACCGGCACCCGAGACCGCGCCTGCGGCGGAATCATCCGGTGCCATCAAACTGGAATACTACGAGATTACCGACGGTAAAATCCTGTACGACGACCGCAGCCTGGAGATGATTGCCGAACTGGGGGGTGTTCAGCACAGCGGTTCGGGCAATTTCGCCGGTGACCTGTACGATTTTGTCATGGAAACAAACGCCGACAAGCTGTCGGTTAATTACGGCGGTGTGCAGTATTTGTCGAAAGCAAAGGCATACTGGAAGGCGACGCTGGGTATGGACATGAAAAACATGAAATTCACCTTCCGTGAAAACGAGATGAAGGTGAATGACCTGGACATGTCGCTCGACGGATTTGTGCAGATGCCCGACAACACCGAAGACATCATTATGGATCTGACCTTTGGCACCCCGGCGAATACCTTCAAGAGCCTGCTGAGTATCGTGCCGGGTGCCTACACACAGGACTTTAATGGTGTTCAGGCCAACGGAACCCTCAAGTTTGAAGGTTTTGCCAGGGGTGTTTATAACGAAACCACCTACCCGTCCTTCAAACTGCATTTCCTGGTGGGTAATGCCGATTTCAAATACCCAGGTCTGCCCCTCGGTGTTTCTGATATCAACGTGGACGCCACCATCAACAGTCCGACATCCAGCATGAACGACATGACAGTGAATATCCCCAAATTCGGGTTGAAGATAGGTTCCAATCCGCTGGAAGGCTATTTTAACCTGAAAACACCCGAGAGCGACCCGACCGTTGATACACGCGTGAGTGGCGTGCTCAATCTGGGTGAACTGTCGAAGGCATTCCCCATGGAGGGCGTTCAGGAACTTTCCGGCATCATCCGGTCGAACATGACCATTCGGGCAGCCATGAGCCAGATTGACACCGGTCAGTACGATCAGGTGGATATGTCAGGCGAGTTTGGCATGAGCGGTATTACCTACCGCGCCAGCGACATGCCGGCGGTCAAAATCAATAACCTTGCCACCAGTCTCACTCCCCGGCGCCTCGATATTCAGGATTTTGATGCCGTACTCGGCAAGAGCGACCTGCGGGCATCCGGCAGTATTGACAATCTCCTCGCCTATTTCAGTACTACCAAAACCATGACCGGCAAGATGAACTTCTCTTCCGGCTACTTCGACGTCAATGAATGGATGGAAGAGGAAACTACCGGTGAAGTGGTGCCCTCAGATGTACCAGCTGCGGAAGAGGCCGTATTTGACCGCTGGGATTTCGTGATGGACGGCAAAATTGGAAAGCTGAAATACGATGTTTATGACATCACCAACCTGTCGGCAGCCGGACATTTCACGCCGAACAAGATGAATGTTGATAATTTTGGTCTCACCATGAACGGGAACAGCGATTTGAGCGGGAATGGTGAAATACTGAATGCCTGGAATTACCTGTTCAACAACCAGACTGTGAAAGGGGTGATCAACCTGAAATCGTCCTATTTCGACCTCGATCCCTTCATGGCCGAAGACCCTGCCACTGCTGCTACCGCACAATCCACGACGCCACCGGTGGAGGAAATCATCCCCGTCCCGGAGAATATGGATATGACCATTAACGCCAACATGGCGAGGGTCAAATACACCGACTACCACCTTGATAACCTGAGCGGACAGATCGTTGTAAAGGACAGAGTGGCCAGACTGCAGGACTGCACCGCCTCCGTTTTGGGCGGACAAATTGGTCTGACCGGTGAATACAATACCACTGATTTATCGAAGCCATCGTTCAATATGGATTTCGCCCTGCTGAATATGGGCTTCCGCGATGCCTTCCAGTCGTTCGCAACCGTCAAGGCCCTGGCTCCGGCCATGCAACTGATGGAAGGCAAGTTCAATACTACGCTGTCCATGAGCGGATTGCTCGGCAAAGACATGATGCCCGACTTCACTACCCTCTCTGCAGCCGGATTCCTGGAAACCATTGCCGCCGGACTGAACAACTTCAAGCCGCTGGCTGCTGTGGGTGAAAAGCTGGGACTGGATTACCTGCAAAAAGTGGAGCTCAAAGATACCCGCAACTGGTTTGAGATCAAGGAGGGAAATGTGCTCATCAAGCCGTTCAACACCCGCGTTCGCGACGTAGCCATGCAAATAGGTGGAACTTACGGACTCAGCAAGGACATGAATTTCACCATCACGACCAAAACACCGCGTTCGGCATTACAAAAAAGTACCGCCGGTGCTGCAGTGAACAGCGGACTTAGTTTCCTGTCGGGCGAAGCCTCCAAACTGGGTATCAATATCGCTCAGGGAGAGTATATCAACGTACAGTTTGACCTCACCGGAAGTGTAGCCAATCCGAAAGTAGCCATGAAAATGCTGCCTTCTGACGGACAAAGCACGATCAGCGAACAAGCCACCGGCATTGTTACCGGCGTAACTGAAAAAGCAAAAGACACCCTGACAACCCTGGCCAACAAGGAGCTGGACAAAGCGAAGGATAAAGCAAAAGAGGCAGCAGACAAGGCTGCCGACAGTCTCAGAAATATCGCCAACAAAAAAGTACAGGAAGTAACGGAACAGGCCAAAGACAAACTGGGCAAAGAGGTAGGCGACAAACTGGGTAAAGAAGCTGAAAAAGTACTCGGAGACCAGGGACAAAAGAAAATTGACGAGGTGAAAGACAAACTCGACAAGTGGGATCCGTTCAAAAAGAAAAAGAAAGACAACTGACGTGCACGTACCCCGCTGGAAAATATGGCTTTCACACATTGTTCCGCTTACGCTGGAGCACACCACCTCCGAACAGAATCCGGAGCTCAGCGTCGTGCTCAGCAAGGGCAGGTTCCAGCTGCTGAGCAGCGGGGCCATCTACTCCTGGGATGATCTGTACAAAAACTTCCTCCTCGCTTTCGATGAACTGAAGATTGACGAGCGCCCCATTGAAAATGTGCTCATCCTCGGAACAGGGCTTGGATCGGTGCCTTATATGCTGGAAAAAGTATTCCACCGCGACTACTACTATACAGCCATTGAGTGGGATGAAACCGTTTCGGGGCTGGCGGCACGTTATACCCTGCCCCGCCTCGACAGTCCGGTAGTGCTCATCACGGCCGATGCGGAAGCATTCGTGCAGATTTGCGCCGACACATACGACCTGATCATCGTGGATATTTTTGAAGATGAAATCACTCCGCCACAGTTCTGCACTGAAGATTTCCTGAACGACTGTAAAGACCTCCTCAATCCGGGCGGACTGATTATGTACAATCGCCTCCACGGCGAAGATCAGGCCATCAGGTCGGTAACCGAGCGCTTCTTTGTACAGAAATTCAGACAGGTATTCCCGGAAGCGTGGTACATTGATACGCAGGGAAACTGGATTTTATGCGCGGAAAACAAGCCATGAACACATCAGAACAACAACAGCTGCTGCGTGACTATCACGAAAAGGGATTTGCCGTTCTGGAGGATGCCTTCCCGCGTGCACTCGCGCAGGCATGCTGCGAGCTGATCTGGAATGAGATTGGCTGCGACCCGGATGATCCGGGTACCTGGCAGGAACCGGTAATCCGAATTTCCGCAATGACACAGGAGCCTTTTGTACTGGCCGCCAATACGGAGCGGCTGCATCAGGCATTTGATCTGCTGACAGGGCCCGGGAACTGGATTCCCAAACAGTCGCTGGGCAGTTTTCCGGTTCGTTTTCCGGTGGAGAAACCTGCTAACGATACAGGCTGGCATGTGGACGCCAGTTTCCCGGGTGAAGACCCGTTCAATTACCTCAACTGGCGTATCAACCACCGTTCCAGGGGTCGCGCTCTGCTGATGCTGTTCCTTTTCACCGACACGGGTGCGCTCGACGCGCCCACGCTCGTGCGCGAGGGCTCACACAGGGATGTGGAGCAGTTGCTGCTACCGCACGGGGAGGCAGGCTTGTCGTTCATGGAGCTGGCGGGCTTACTGGATACTTTGCCGGAAAGGCCTGTTTCAGCGGCTACAGGTGCCGCGGGGTCTGTTTATCTCTGTCACCCTTTTCTGGTACACCGGGCGCAGGATCACAGGGGCAGAAAGCCAAAAGTAATGGCTCAACCGGCGCTGGAGTTTTAGAGTTAACCGCAGAGTTGCGCAGAGTTAACCGCAGAGTAACGCAGAGTAAATTGCAGAGTTTACAGGTAAAGTTAGATTGCAGGGTTGACTTTTGGGTATTTTATACTTAACTTTGAGGTAAAAAAGTGACCCCATGCGTGAGAATCAATTGAGCCATAAAATTATTGGATGTGCCATGAAGGTACACAGCGAGCTTGGTCCGGGTCTTTTGGAAAGTTCATATGAGGCGTGTTTATACTATGAACTTAAACACACAGGGCTTGGTGTAATCAAGCAAATGGCGCTCCCTTTGGTGTATAATGATATGAAACTCGAAGTGGGTTACAGAATTGATCTATTAGTGGAAAACAAGAGACGGGTCTGCCGGGTAAATTGTTTTTCGCGCAGATGTCACGCAGATGTTTTGCGCAGATTTTACACAGAAAACTAATAAATCTCATGGAAGCAAATGAAATTACTTATCTGATCAGAGGTGCCGCACCGCACCAGGACCTGGCTTGCTGTAAAGTGTCTATGAAGCTGCTTTGAAATATGAATTGCAAAGAGACGGATTAAGGGTGCGAAATCAGGTTGGGATACCGATGATTTATAGCGAAATAAAGTTCGACCTGGGTTTCCGCCTGGATTTGCTGGTTAAAGAGCAAGTAATTGTAGAGATCAATTCCGTCGAAATCCTTAATGATGTTTATTTCAAGCAGCTTATGACATACCTGCGATTGTCAAACAAGCAACTCGGATTACTCATAAATTTCAATACAAACAGGCTGGAAGATAAAATCAGCATTAAACGCATTATAAACTCCTTCTCTTGAGTGCGATTCTGTGTAAAATCTGCGCAAAACATCTGCGTAAAATCTGTGAGAAACCAACACTAAAGGGGTGCCATGAATAAGTAGAGAAAGTAATGGTTCTATGCAATTATTAGCTGATTTTCAGATTTAGTCCACCCGGAAAACCGTAATGATGAAGTTTTGAACAGTCTCAAAAAACACCTGTTTTCGACACATTTTTTTATAAAAAGTATAAGATATTGTATATCAGTTATTTGTGTCAAAAAAACATGTTTATTTTGGGTGTCCCAGTGTCGAAAACAGGAAAAGATTGGCGAATAATTTCAGAGAATGACATCGCAACTCTGCGGCAAACTCAGCGTAACTCTGCGGTTACTCCCCCTAACCCATCATCCTCCAGAAAAGCTCCTTCATGAGTTCGGCCTCATCGGCACTGTCATTTTCCACCCCCTTGGAGCGCAGATCATAGGTTTTAAGCAGAGAGATAATCTGAATAACCTGAGCCTGAGAATAATTGGGCAGCGCAGCCCTGTATTCTTTCAGGAACCACTCAGAGCGCAGATCGAGCGCCTTCAGAACCTCTGCATCAGGCTTCCCCTTCAGCGAGTGCAGCATATAGATCTTGGAGAAGTAGGCAAACAGACTGGAAATGGTGACAATCAGCGGATTCTTTCTCGGATTGGAGGCGAAGTGCTCCCTGATACGCGCTACTTTGGCCACGTCGCGCAGAGCAAAGGCCTTCTGCAGCTCAAAAACATTGTACTCCTTGCTGATACCAATGTTATCCTGTACCGCAGCCACTGTGATAACCGCGTCGGGGGCCAGGTTGATTGTCAGCTTTTCCAGTTCATTGGCGATTCTGGACAGATCCGCACCGAGGTATTCTGCCATCAGCGCAGCAGCAGCGGGCTCTATGCCGATTTTTTTCGACTTGCAGAAAGTAGTGATCCACTCGGGAATCTGGTTATCGTACAGCTTTTTGCTTTCGAAAAGCACCACCTGTTTTCCGGACAGCGACTTGCCGAATTTCGTGCGGCTATCCACCTTCTTGTGTTTGTGACATACCACAAACACCGTGGAAGGCATCGGATTTTCCATGTAGGAAGTCAGCTCGGTGAGCGACTTCATTTCCTGAGCTTCGCGGAGAATCACGACCTGCCGCTCGCTCATCATGGGATAGCGGCGCAGATAGTCGAGCAGCGTCAGATGATCCACATCCTTGCCGTACAGGATCGTCTGGTTGAAACCGCGCTCGGCCTCGGGCAGCGCATGATGCTCCACCGCGTCTGAGATCTGGTCAATGAAGAAAGGCTCCTCCCCGTGCAGGAAATAGACCGGGGAGAAGCGTTTGGCGCGTATATCGGCAATAATTGGTTCGGCAGACATGCTCTTAGTGAATTACCTTCATTTCGCCATGATCTTGCCCGTAACGCGGCCTTTCGGACCTTTCACCGTGTAAAAATAAGTACCGGATGGCAGACTGCCCCTTTCAAATGTAACGGAGTTGTCGCGAACGCCATCAAAAGTGCGCAGCACCTTGCCCGTTACATCAGTCAAAGAAACAGTCATGGGATCGGCAGCCTCATTTTCAAAAAACACAGTAACCTGCTTGTCGAACGGATTGGGTTGTACATACACCCCGAACGCAGCCGGAATATCATCCGTACTGCTGGTGATCACTGTGATACAGGCCGGTACCCCGATGGTGGCGTTACTGAGCTGGTATTTATTGTTCACCACGGCCGAAATTTCAGACACACAGACGGAGGTATCGGTCAGACTGGAGTAGTGAACCCTGAGAAATTCTGAAGGGAGTGCGTGCTTGCTGATGGACGACTCATCCAGGCCCATGCCGATAATTTCGCCGCTGGCAGGATTGAAGCGCAGATTGGGCTGGTGCTCGGTAGCCAGATTGAACACCGAGTCAATCACAATACCGCTCACTGTGAACTCGTAACCCATTATGCGGTTGAACGGGTTGACAATTTCTATATCCAGTGTTTTGGCTACTGTATCCAGCGCCGCCGGTTTGATGACCACAAAATCCTGCTCATTAAAGAAGCCTATCGGGAACTGGCAAGGGAAACGCTGAATCCAGTGCTGCTGATTATTGGCGTGCGTAACGCATTCCTGGAGCAACGCCTCGTCGTACAGGTTGATTTTGCCGTCGTCATTCAGGTCGAGGCAGGAGGAAGGATCGCCGGTGTTATTATTGGCGACAAACAGGTAGCCCTCAAGGTCATCGCCGTTTCTGGTGGTATCCTGATTGATATCACCGTGCAGGGCCGGACCATTACAGATGCCGTTGCAGTCGGGCTGACTGTTGCCAAACACCTCGCCGGCACAGTCAGTGAACGGCGGGCAGTTGGAAACAAACTCCACATCGGGATTGGCCCCCGAGTAGCTGAGGTTAAAACAAGCCTGTGCCCAGTTATTGTCGTAATTACTCTCTACACGACCGGCTTTGTCAGGACTTTGATCCCAGTTTACGCGCATGACGAGCGTATAATCACCTGAAGGCAGGTTGGTAATATCAATCCACTGACAAGGCAGGGAGGAATCATAGGCATCGGCACAACCGGCACTGATACCCATATCAATACAGTTATATTTGCTGTCTTCGGGCGGACAAATCAGATCCAGCACGCAGAAGCCCATCTTGTTTCCCACTGGGATCCGGAGACCGTCTTCATTGAAGAGCACGTACTCGGCATAACCCAGGTAGTGCCAGTGCTGGTGACAGGGGTCCCAAACGAACTGCGTGGAAGGATCGTCCGGATTGGTGGGTGTTGTACCGATATAAAAATCGTCGCCCCCCACATTCTCTATATAGGTGGTGAAGCGGATGAGATCGCGTGTACCCAGTCCGCGGAGGCACCCTTCCTGTACCGCGCAAGCGTCGGGGTTATCCATTCTGTGGTATTCGAGAGAACTCAGCAGTACATCCTGACGCGTGAGCAGATCGGGCGAGTACGGACAATCGGGATTGCCGGGATACAGGCAGGTATCACTGATTGTTGCCAGCGGGTCGTAGTTACAGGCTGTAGGGTCAGTACAGCCCTTCACCGGACCCACATAAGATATGCTGAAATGCAGCGGAGTGGAGTCACATACACCCGTCTGATAGCGCAGACGTATATAGTACTCGCGCCCGCCCGCGAGGCTCACCTGAGCGAGGGCGCCGTTATCGCACCCGCCATCGGCATAGAAATTGGCACCGGTCACGTCTTCGGACAGCAGAATACCCTGACACTGACTGTACAGCCATATTTTTGATCCACACGAGTTGAGAGTATCGCAGGTGCTGATCTGATACAGCCCGGTATCTGCAGGCATGAAGCGATACCACGTCTGATTGTAGTCGGGCGTCACATAGCTGCCGGTATCCACCGGAAGGGCACTCTGGCAGGAAGTTCCGGGCGGACAGCCGAAGTCAACCGACTGGCTGGCGCCAAAGACCCCTCCAATATTTTCGTAGATGAGGACAGAATCAACGAACAGTCGGTAATAGCCATCGGGTGCCATACCATCGCCGTAAGAGTCGTTAATTTTAAAGGTTGTACATCCTATGTCGGGAATACAGTAATTATACACATGAGTGGAGCTGTCGGGCAGACTGCCGGTCGCGAATACTGTACCTGTAGCAGGATTGATCAGTCGCCAGGAGGGCTCCCACCAGTATTCGTCGGAATTAATCTCGAGGCGCACGTGTTTCTGGCCCGGGGGGCATTGGGCTGAAACAGCCGTAACCATCAAAAAGGCAGCAAAAAGCAGCGAAAGTTTTTGTGTAAGCATCGGAATGGAATAATTTAAGTTCCAAAAGTACGGATGAATTGAGAAAACGACAGATTTTTCGATGGATATGGCGAATACCGGTCAAAAAAATAGAAAGACGCAATTTTTTTAAGGTTTGCGGTTACCTTTTGGAAATTTGATGCATTCATGTTCAGGCTTTCTATTTTGCATATCTTGTAGCGGAAATCAAAAAGATATGCAGACGATTTATTTTAAACCATAATCTTTCAAAGTAATCCGAAAAACTAACTCTCATAATCAACACCACCAATGGCTCGTATTCTTGATGTTTTTCTGAAGAAAAGCACCAATCTGGCTTGTGACCGCTACCCGGATGCAAGCTCACTGGTAGCGGCATTGAAACAGGAAGAAGCGGATGCCATTCGCTGTTTATCGTCCAGAATATCAGGCTCGGTGTATCGGATTGCCAAAAACGCCCGGTTACCCGATGAGGATGTTGAGGAGTTGCACTGCGATTGTATCATGATTTTCATTGACAAAATCAGGACTGGCAAGTACGAATATGCTGGATTTGACCCGGCCACTTATGCTATTGAAATTGCCCGGAGAAGGGTTTTTCACTACGCCCGGAAGCAGGCCAGAGACAAGAGCAGTGAACTGGACAGCATACCCGAGCCTGCTGCTGAATCAGAATGGGACATCCTCGACCATACAGAAATTCTGAGCAGAAATCTGGCGAAGATGGGTGAAAAATGCAGGCATTTAATTACGCTGAGGTATCTCGACAACCTGAAAGACAAGGAAGTCATCGAACAGAAAATGACCAGCTACACTACAGTGGACGCACTCAAGAATCACCGGGCAAAGTGTATGAAAAAACTGACTGAAATGGTCGCCCTGTTCAGGGAATCCGCCTAAAACAACCGAAAATGAATCATTACGATCAAATAGAAGATTATCTGAACGGCGACCTCACCGGCGCCGACCTCACCGTTTTTGAGGAAGCACTACGGCGTGATCCGGGACTGCAAATGGCCGTGGAACACCATCGAATTACCATCACACACTTGAATGCGTTGCGGCTGCGCGGGAAAATCAGAGAAAATATAGCTCCTCCGCCTGCCTCCGGAGCGTCGCGTATGTCTTTTTCCGGATGGCTCATGTCAGCAGCTGCAGTGATCACGGTCGTTTTGGTAGCGACCTATTTCATATATATCCGAAAAGAAACCCCATTAATGGCAGACAAGCCTGTCAGTGAGGAGCCACCGATCAGCGATAATACGGAGCCGCGCACAGAAATAGCTGAAACACCCGCAGAAATGCCGCAGAAGGCAACGAAGACTGGCACCGCAGACATCAGCGAAAAAAATATCGCTCTGTACCGCGAGGCCGTCGGCGCAATGGATGATATCAGTTACACTTATCTGGACGTACAGGAGCAGAATGATGTACAGCTCGAGGCAAAACTGAACGGAATTATTGATCTTTTGCGCAGTAACAGGCCAGAAAAGGCTGTCCCGCTGCTGGAGGATGTCCTACATAACCCGGGACTGCCCGAGGCATACCGGGAAGATGCAGAGTGGCTGCTATCCGTTGCCCTCATCAAGCGTGACAGGGAGCGAAGCAAAGAAATTCTGAGAAAAATTGCCGGCAATCCGGCGCACTCCTGCCGGGTAAAAGCTATTCAACTACTCGAAAAAATGGAATAACCTTTAAATCCGTCTGCTGAATGAAAAAAACACATCAGGTTTTACTGATTATCCTGCTCAGTATCCTCGCCTCCGGAACACAGGCCCGTAAAATTGCCCTGCTTGTGGGGGCGGGCGACAGCCCTG
>Ga0172373_10001452_pt1 | contig 38346 bp, 35 predicted proteins | sample Lak10m_2_FD_114546 | JGI IMG/M metagenome (GOLD analysis project Ga0172373, IMG submission 114546) | Freshwater microbial communities from Kabuno Bay, South-Kivu, Congo - kab_092012_10m | ecosystem: Environmental > Aquatic > Freshwater > Lake | place: Democratic Republic of the Congo... | reverse complement strand
GTAGCCCTCGTAGAAGCCGAGCTTCACGGAGCCACCGGGACCGCCGGAGCCGGCGGCGAGCATCGCGGAGCAGTACGCGAAGACGAAGTTGTTCATCAGGTCGCTGGCGTTGCCGGCGAACCCTTTGACAGCCGCGTCGAACCACTCGCAGAAGCCGTTGCCGGTGTCGACGCCAACGAAACCACCGAGGTCGTTGTTGTTGAAGTCGACAGTCGTCGTAGCCGAACGGTTGCTGGCGGCCGGACCGCGGGTGATCGTGCCCGTGGCCAGGTCGAGGGACACGGGCTTCAGCGGCTTGTTGTAGCGGCTGAAGACCTTGCCCGTAGCTTGAGATTGCGCGGAAGCGGAGGCCCCGAACAGGGCGAGAGCCGCACCGGCGAGAATCAGAGACTTCTTGGGAACCATCATTTTCACCTTCCTAAGGATGCACTCTTCTCTGGAGAGAAGTTTTCAGGGTGTGAAGACGTCTCGATTGCGTACGCAGGGGTGCGTGCGCTTTCGGGGACCCGGTCGCCCGCGTCCAGCCCAGGGTTCGAGACGAACCCCCGAGCCAAGGCTCATGGACGGGAAGCAGGACGTACAGGTTCCGCGAAAGCCGCATTCGAGGGGGAACTGACGTCTCGGATGATAGCTGCACGATCCCGGTTCGGGGCGGAGAAACGCCACCAATTCCAGAAAACTGGAAACCGCCCAACCCCGGGGAGGGGGGTGGCCGATGCAGGCTCCGGGGTCCCTCCATCCGGGTGGGGCCCGGGGACTAGCGTGCCCGATGGACACCGCGAAAGAACTTCCCGAGAGTCGTCCGCGCGTGGTGGCCGTGACGGTGAACTACCGCACGGCCGAGCTCGCCTTGCGCAGTCTCGATTCGCTGGCCGGCGAGCGTGCGGCCGTCGAACTCGAGGCCATCGTCGTGGACAACGCCTCGGGTGATGGTTCCTTCGAGCGCCTGCAGGCCGGGATCGAGCAGCGGGGGTATGCCTGGGCCACGCCCGTGGCGAGCCCGGTCAACGGCGGCTTCGGGGCCGGCAACAACCTGGCCCTGCGCACCGTCCTCGCGCGCCCGAACCCGCCCGACTACATCCTCCTCCTGAACCCGGACGCGCTGGTCTATCCCGCGGCGCTGGCGCGCCTGGTCGACTTCCTGGACGCGCACCCCTCGGCGGGCATCGCCGGTCCGCGCACCGAGCTCGGGCGCGGGCGCACGGTCGGTTCGGCCTTCCACTACCCGGGCATCCTGAATGGCCTGGACGAGGGGCTGCACCTCGGGCTGGTCTCGCGCCTGCTCGCCCGCTGGCGCCTGGCCCCGCCGGCGCGCTCCGAGCCCCACCGGACCGACTGGCTCTCGGGCGGCTGCTGGCTGGTGCGCCGCAAGCTGTTCGAGGAGGTCGGCCTGTTCGACGAGGAGTTCTTCCTGTACTTCGAGGAGGTCGACCTCGCGCGCCGCGCCGAGGCGGCCGGCTTCGAGTCCTGGTTCGTGCCCGCGGCCGGGCTGCTGCACGAGTGCGGGGCCTCGACCGGAGCCAGCGGAGACCGGGCCCTCGAGCGGCGCATGCCGCGCTACTGGTTCGAGTCGCGGCGGCGCTACTTCCTGAAGCACCACGGGCGCGCGGTGACCTTCCTGGCGGACCTGGCCTTCGCCGGCGGGAACGCCCTGTGGAACCTGCGGCGCTGGATCCAGCGCGCGCCGCGCAAGGAACCGATCGGCTTCCTGGGAGACTTCGTGCGCTTCAACCTGCTCGGGCGCGAGCTCGGAGAGGGGCGCTGAGCGTGCCCGGGGGCCTGGCGGACGTTGGCGCGGTCGTGATCGGGCGCAACGAGGGCGAGCGCCTGGCGCGCTGCCTCGCCAGCCTGGTGGGCACGGTAGCGCGCGTCGTGTACGCCGACTCGGGGTCGAGCGACGGCAGCGTGGAGCTCGCGCGCGCGCACGGGGCCGAGGTCGTCGAGCTCGCGCGCGGCACCCCGATGAACGCGGCGCGCGGACGCAACGCCGGCTTCGCGCGCCTGCGGGAGCTCGCGCCGGAGCTCGCGTACGTGTTCTTCGTCGATGGCGACTGCCGCGTCGAGGCGGGCTTCCTGGCCGAGGCGCGGGCCGCCCTCGCCGCCGACGCCGGACTGGCCGCGGTCGCAGGCCGGCGCCGCGAGCTCGAGCCCGAGGCCTCGCTCTACAACCGCGTGGTCGACTGCGAGTGGAACACGCCGGTCGGCGAGAGCGACGGCTTCGGCGGGGACGTGCTCGTGCGTGCCGCGGCGCTCGTCGCGGTCGGGGGCTACGACGAGCACATGAACCAGGGCGAGGATCCCGAGACGGCCTTCCGCCTGCGTGCGGCCGGCTGGCGCATCCGCCGCATCGCGTGCGACATGACCCGGCACGACGTGGCCCTGCTCACCTTCGCGGCCTGGCGTCGGCGCCACCGCCGGGGCGGACACGCCTACGCCCACGGCGCGTGGAAGCACCTCGGTCATCCGCGCCGCTACAACCAGCGCGCGGTGCTCTCGATCCTCGCCTGGGGTGCCGTGCTACCGCTCGTGGCCCTCGGCGCGGCGCCCTTGACGCACGGACTGTCGCTCGGGCTGCTGGCGCTCTACCTGCTGCAGTGGAGTCGCATCCGCGCCTTCCGACGACGTCAGGGGGACGACCCGCGCACGGCCAGTCGCTACGCGCTCCTGATCACCTACGGGAAGTGCGAGGAGGCGCTCGGCGTCCTCTCGTGCCTCCTCTCCCTCGCGCGCGGTGGCGGGGCGCGCGTGATCGAGTACAAGGCACCCGCCGCGTCGGTCGAGCAGCGCCGCGCGGGCTGACCGCGCTTCAGTACGGGTAGCTCGAGGAGCTCGAGGCCGTTGCGGCGGCGCGCTCGAGCAGCAGGGCAACCAGGGCGATGAGGGGCGGTACGAGGCCCTCGACTCCGGCCGCGAGACGCGCGCGGGAGGCGGGCACGGCGCGTCCCGCAAGCACGCCGAGCGGCGCCAGGGCGAGCAGCACGAAGCCCGCCAGGGAGAGCTCGGAGATGAAGCGCCCGCACCAGGTCAGGCCGAGGTGCAGCACGATGAAGGGCGCGACGCCGGCCGGACCGAGACCGGCCGCGCGGCGCCACAGGGCGAGCGCGGCGCAGGTGCCGAGGGCCGCCGCCAGGGCGCCCGCGAGCTGCGCGATCTGCACGCTGCCCGACAGGACGTAGGCGCCCGCGGCCAGGGCCGTCATCGTCGTCCAGCCGAGCACCGCGGCGGGGCGCGCGCGGCGCTGCTCGTGGGCACCGAGCAGCGTCCAGGAGAGGAACAGCACCAGCGCGAGGGCCGCGCTCCACAGCACACCCTCCAGGCGCTCCCAGTGGCGCGTGCGCTGGAAATCGAGCAGGAACCAGGGCAGGAGCGCGCTCACGAGACCCTGCAGGAGGAGCGGCAGCGCGCCGCGCCGCGCGCGCAGCGCGGCCAGGCCAGCGAGTGCGAGGGCACTCCAGGCGAGCTCGTCGCGCAGGCTCGCGCCCGCCAGGCGCGGCAGGCCATGGGTCGCGACGAAGCCCGCCAGGAAGCCGAGCCCGAGGGCGAGCGGCGGCCCGGCGGGCGAGGCCGCGGCCTCACGCCCGCGCCAGGGCCGCGCGCAGGCCGCGAGCACGAGCGCCGCGACGCCCACCGGAGCCAGCGCCCCGGTGAGGGCCGTGACGAGTACCGCGCTGCCGGCCTGGGCCGCTAGCACGAGCCACCTACTTGCGGATGCACTCGAGGCTGACCGTGACGCTCACCTCGGGGCCGACCGCACCGGGGCTCTGCTTCACGAAGGCGACGCCGAAGTCGGCCATGGAGAAGGTGAAGTCGGCCACGAAGCCGGCCCGGTGGTCGCCGAAGGCGGTGTCGCCCTTGCCGACCTGACGGGCCTTGGCCGTGACGCTCTTCGTCACGCCGAGGAAGGTGAGCTCGCCGCTGACCTCGAGGGCGTCGGCCTTGCCACTGATCTTCTTGGACTCGAAGACGATCTCGGGGTGCTCCTTGGCGTTGAAGAAGTCCGCGTTGCGCAGGTGCTTGTCGCGGTCGGCGAGGCCCGTGTCGACCGACTCGGCCGCGACCACGAGGCGCAGCGAACTCTTCGACGGCTCCGCGTCCAGCACGAGCTGGCTGTCCTCGGTGATCGAGTTGAAGCGCCCGTAGGCCTCGGAGATGCCGAGGTGCTTCGTGCGGAAGATCACCGTCGAGTGGGCGTTGTCGATGGCGAAGGTCTCACCCGCGGCGGGGGTCGACGGAGCCGAGGAGGGGAGCGCGGCGGACAGGCCGGCGAGGCCGGCGACGAGCGTGGAGGCGACGAGGAGTTTCATGCGAGTTCCGGGGGAAGGGGGGAAAGGGGCGCGCCATTTCAGCCGGCGCCGGGCGGGATTCAAGGCGCCCGACGCGGGGCGCGCGGGCGCTCATCGAGAAGATCGATCCGGCGGAGCGCGCCGGATCGACGGCGCGCTCCGCGCGGGACCTCCGTGGTCAGCCCAGGAGGTGCGCGACGATCGTCTTCTCTTGCTCGAGCTCGGCCACGGTCGCGGCCAGCTTCTGCTTCAGGAAGGCGTCGAGCGCGAGGCCCTGCACGATCGACCAGCCGCCCTTGCCGTCGGCCACGACGGGGAACGAGAAGACCAGCCCCTCGGGCACGCCGTAGGAGCCGTCGCTGCGCACGCACACCGAGCGCCACTCGCCCTTCGGCGTGGCCGTGCGGAGGTCGCGCACGTGATCGATCAGTGCGTTGGCGGCCGAGGCCGCGCTCGAGACGCCGCGCGCGGTGATGATCGCCGCGCCGCGCTGCTGCACGGTCTTGAAGAACTCGCCTTCGAGCCAGGCGCGGTCGGTGATCACGCTCGCGGCGCTCTGGCCGCCGATCGTCGTGTTCAGGAAGTCGGGCACCTGCGTGGCCGAGTGGTTGCCCCAGATCAGCGTGTTCTTGACGGCCGTGATCGCCACGCCGGCCTTCAACGCGAGCTGCGCCTCTGCGCGGTTCTGGTCGAGGCGCGTCATCGCGCTGAAGCGCTCCTTGGGCACGTCGGGCGCGGAGTGCATGGCGATCATGCAGTTCGTGTTGCACGGGTTGCCGACCACGACCACGCGCACGTCCTTGGCGGCGTTCTCGTTGATCGCGCGCCCCTGGCCCGTGAAGATCCCGCCGTTGTCCTTGATCAGGTCGTTGCGCTCCATGCCCGGGCCGCGCGGCTTCGCGCCGACCAGCAGGGCCCAGTTCACGTCCTTGAAGCCGACCTTCGGCTCGCTCGCGAGCACGATGTCCGAGAGCAGCGGGAAGGCGCAGTCCTCGAGCTCCATGGCGACGCCCTTCAGGGCTTGCATGGGCTTCTCGGCCGGGACCTCGATCAGGTTCAGCGCGACCGGCTGGTCGGGGCCGAACATCTGACCACTGGCGATGCGGAAGACGAGCGCGTAGCCGATCTGGCCGGCGGCTCCGGTGATGGCGACGCGGATGGGGGCGGGGCTCATGGAGGAGAGTTGCGAGGGGTGCGGAGGAAAGGCACAGGGTCGCGAGCGGAGGGTCGCGGGAAAAGTCCCGGGCAAGAAAAAGCGCTGGAACCTGCCTCCCGCGGGGGTGGAGGGGCGAAGAGCCTTGCATCGGGCGGCACGGTCGGCCGAGTATGGAGTGCACGGCATGACGGGCGAGATCCAGGCCAAGGGCTCCCTGCGGGAGCTCGGCGAGAGCGAGGTCGAGCACCTCGAGGCTCTGCTCGTGGAGCTCGGCACGCAGGCTGCGGCCTTCCGCTTCGAGGTTGCTCCCAACCCCTGCGTGGGGGCGGCGGTGCTCTCCGACGGGGTCGAGATCGGGCGCGGCTTCCACCGCGAGTGGGGCGGCGCGCACGCCGAGGTCCAGGCCCTCGAGGCGGCCGCGGCGAGCGGCGTCCCGCGCGAGCGCTGGGACACCCTGGTGGTCACGCTCGAGCCCTGCTGCTCGCACGGCAAGACGCCGCCCTGCACCGCGGCCATCCTGCGCGAGAACTTCCGGCGCGTGGTGGTCGGCGCACTCGATCCCGATCCGCGCCACCGCGGGCGCGGACTCGAGGAGCTGCGCACGCACGGCCTCGACGTGGTGCTGCGCAACGTCACGCCGCTCGAGCGCGTGGCCCCGCACTTCGTCGACTGGACGCGTCCCGATCGCCTGCGGCGCAGCGTGCCGTGGGTGGTGGTGAAGTGGGCCCAGACGCGCACCGGGCAGCTCACGCCGCCGCGTCACGTCGGTGGTGGACGCTGGATCACCGGTCACGCGGCGCTCGAGGACGTGCACCGCCTGCGCGCGCGCGTGGACGCGATCGTGACCGGCGTGGGCACCGTGCTGGCCGATGATCCGCGCCTCTCGGTGCGGCCGCCGGCCGTGGCCCTGCGCGCGCCGCTGCGCATCGTGCTCGACACCGAGCTCTCGACTCCGCCGGGGGCGCGCCTGTTCCAGCCCGCTGCTCCGGGCGAGAGCGCGGGCGCGGTGCACGTCGTGACCGTGGCGGGTACCGACCCCGTGCGCCACCGCGAGCTCACCCTGGCCGGCGCCACGATCCACACCCTGCATCCGGGCGACGACGGCCATCCCTCGTTGCGCGAGACCCTCGGGCTGCTCTGGAACCTCGGCGTGCGACGCGTGATGCTCGAGGCCGGCCCGCGGCTCGTGGGTTCCTTCTTCGCCTTCGAGTACATCGACCAGCTGCGCGTCTACACGGGCAGCGTGAACGGCGGCGAGGGGCCGTCGCTCGCGCGCCACCTCGCGCCCGAGCACCTGCTCGGCATCGAGCGCGCCGAGATCGGGGACGCGGCGCGCCTGCAGGCCTTCGTCAAGCGCTGATGCGCATGCGCCTGCTCGCGCCGCTCGCGCTCGCGGCCGCGCTGCTCGCGAGCGCCTGCCGCAGTGCGCCGCCGGCGCGGCCCTTTCCGCACCCCGAGTCGGCCGCCGCACTCCTGGCCGAGGCGCGCGACCTCGAGCGCAGCCGTCCACCGGGCTGGTTCGCCGCGGCCGAGGCCGCCTGCGCCAGCGCCACGCAGCTCGCCCCGGGCTGGGTCGCGCCGCGGCGCATGGCCGACGAGCTCGCGCGTCTGCGGCTCGATGCGCATGGCGCGCTGGCGCGGCGCCGCGCGGACCTGCTCGACGGGGCCGATGCGGCCGAGCTGTATCTCGTGGGGCGCCTCGAGGGCGAGGCCGGCGGCGCACGTTTCGCGCGCGCCCTGGAGCTGGAGCGCAGCCTCGCCTGGGCGCACCACGGCCAGGCCTGGTGGCTGGCGCGTGCGGGGCCGAATGCGGCCGCGGTGCGCGCGGCCGGGCGCGCGCGGGCGCTGGCCGCCGGGTCCTACGAACTCGGCTTCTTCGCCCTGGCCGAGGCGCGCCTGCTGCGTGAGCTCGAGCGCGTCGACGAGGCCGGTGCGCTGCTCGAGAGCGTGCTGGCGGACGCGCGCCTGGTCGAGCCCGAGCGCAGCGAGCTCGCCGTGTTCCTGACCGAGCTCGAGCTGGCCGATGCGCGTCTCGCCGACCGCGGCCTGCTGCGCGGGCGCGAGCTGCTGGCGCGTCCGGGACTCGCTCCGGCCGAGCTCGAGCGGCTCGGCAGCGCGCTGTGCGAGCGCGGCGTCGTGCTGGCCCACCCCGATCCGGCCGCGGCCTGGCTGGCCGCGCTGGCGGAGGGCGAGAGCGAGGCCACGCGCGCGGCCCGCGAGCGCCTGCGGCTGCGCCTCCTGGTCGAGCGCGGCGAGCGGGGACTGGCCGAGGACCTCGCCGCCGGAGGTCCGCTCGCGCCGCCGCGCGGCGCCTTCCAGCGCGTGCGCGACTTCGAGCGCGGCGCAGGAGCCGCGGCGCTCGAGCGCTGGCTCGCGGACCTGCCGCGCACGGTGCTCGACGAGAGGGGACTGCCGCGCTCGCCCGCGCTCGCCCACCTGCTCGAGGTGGCGCGCGCCGCGGACGCACCGGGGCGCGCGCGCCGGCTCGGCGAGGCGCTGCTCGAGGCCGGCTGGTTCGACGAGGCCGCGGCTCAGGCGCGCGTCCTCGCGGCCGAGGATGGCGCGGCCGCGCGTGACCTGCGGCGCCGCGCGGCCGAGGGCCAGGCCCTGCTGGCCGAGGTGCGCGCCGTGCTGCTGGCGGTCGATCTCGACGAGCCGCTGCCCGGGCTCGAGCGCGCACGGCGCGTGCGCGGTCTGGACGAGCTCCTGGCGGCGCTCGAGCCCGCCTTCCGGCGCCATCTGCACGACGAGACGCTCGATCTGTGCGCCTCGCCGCGGCTCTCGTTCGGTGGGCTGGCCGAGGTCGTGCACCCCGGTCCGACCTTCTCGGAGGCCGACGAGCGCGCCGGCCTCGGGCGCGCGGGTGAGGCCGTGCCGGGGCTGGCGGCGGCCCTGGCCCGCCTCGGTCGCTTCGGGCTCTTCGGGCGCGCGCCGGGCGGCGGCGGCCCGGACGGCACGGTGCTGCGCACGCTGGCGCTCGAGTGGCGGAGCGGTGCGCACCTCGGCGTGCCCTTCGCGGGGCTGGTCGCCTGGTGCGAAGGTGCGGACGTGCCCAGTCGCCCGGCGCGCGTCGGGGCGGAGGTCAGCGGCGCGGCGCTGCACGAAGGTTTCTGGGTCGACGTCGAGGGCGTGCGCGCCGAGCGCGCGCGGCTGGAACGTCTGGCCGAGGAGCTGGCCGCGCTACCGGCGGGCGCGCTCGCTGCGGCCCTGAACGGCCGCGGAGTGCGGCTCGTGTCGGCGGCCGAGCTGGCCGCGCGCACGGGCTTCGTCGCGCCCCTGGGCGAGGGGCAGCGCGTGTTCGCTGCGCTCCTGCAGGAGCGCGCGGGCGCGCTGCCGACGCTGGAGGAGCTGCTCGACAACACGGCGCATCACGAGGAGGGACACCTGACCGAGCGCACGCGCTTCCTGCCGCTCGCGCGGCGCTGGCCGGCGGTGCTCGCCTTCGCGCTGCGCCACGGGCTCGCCCCGCGCGCCATCGCGCGCGCACTCGAGTACCGCGCGCAGCTCGTGGCCCTGTGCACGGCCGCGGAGCCGCGCCTCGTGCTGGCCGACTGTCTCGCCGCGGCCGAGGACACCGGCGGCTATCTGGCCCACGGCGAGGCCTACCGCGAGCTGGTCGAGGACCTCCTCGTGGAGCTGGCCGACGCGCCCGAGCTCGCGCGCGAGCACCTCGTGCTGCATCAGCTGCACTTCCTCTCGGCCGAGAGCGTGCGCGCTGCGGCGCTCCGCCTGGCGCGCCGCGAGGGCCTGGTGGCGGGCGAGTAGAGAGGCGCGCGCGGGCTCAACGCGGCGCGGGCAGGCGCTCGAGCTCGCGCAGGGCCTCGCGTCCGTGCGGGTCGAGGGTCCGCGCGCGCTCGAAGGCGGCGCGCGCCTCCGCGTGGCGCCCCGCACGCGCCAGGAACTGGCCGTGGGCGAGGTGCACGCGGCCGTCGCGCGGCTCGAGCTCGAGCGCGCGCGCGTGGTGCTCCTCGGCCTCGGCCGCGCGCCCGTCGAGCTCGAGCAGGCGCGCCATGTGCCCGTGCACGCGCGCCGATTCCTCTACCTCGCTGGCGCGCGCGAACCACTCGAGCGCCTGGCCGAGGCGGCCGCGCGCGGCGGCGATCACGGCCAGGTTGTCGAAGGCCTTGCCGTAGCGAGGCTTGAGCTCGAGTGCCCGCTGCAGCAGGGCCTCGGCCTCATCCAGCCGATCCTGATCGATGTAGAGTGCGGCGAGGTTGTTGTGGCCGCGCGGATTCTCGGGGGCGCGCTCGACCACCGTGCGCCACAGGCTCTCGGCGTCGCGGTACTCGCGGTTGCGCTGCACGGTCGCGAGCCCGAGCGCGACGGCCGCGGCCAGGGTGAGGCCGGTCAGCACGCGCGCCGGGAGGCGCGTGGCCAGACCGGCGAGCGCCAGCGCGAGCAGCGGGGCGAGCGGCAGGTACATGCGGTGCTCGAAGGCGAGATCGCGGATCGGCACCAGGCTGGTGGTCGGCGCGAGGTAGAGCAGCGCCGCGGCCAGCGCGGCGCCGGCCGGGTGGCGGCGCACGAGCAGCACGGCCGTCGTGAGCAGCAGGGCCACGACCGCCAGCGTCTGCGGCACGATCGCGCGCGCGCCCTCGGCCACCTTCCAGCCGTAGTCGAAGACCAGGGGATGTGGCCAGACGCACAGGCGCAAGTAGTGCAGCAGCACGCCCGGCTGGCTGCGCAGGTACTCGAGCGGCGTCACGAGATGGCTCGCGCCGAGGCCGGCGCTGGAGCGCTCGGAGAAGACCATCGGCCAGACGAAGCGCGCCACGCACAGGGCGCTCACGATCCACAGGGTCAGGTGGAACGCCCCGCGCTGCCGTGCGACCTCGCGCGGCCGCGCGCGCACGAGCGCGAGCTCCAGCACGAGCAGGATGGGCGGCACCATCGCGGCGGTCTCCTTGGTCAGAAAGCCGAGCACGGTGCCGAGCAACGCCGCGCTCCAGCCCGACCGCGAGCGCGGCGCGCGCACGACCTGCAGGAAGCCGAGCACGGTGAGCAGTGCGAACAGCGCGGCCAGGGACTCGGCGCGCTGACTCAGGTACGTGACCGCTCCGGTCTGCAGCGGGTGCACGGTCCACAGCAGCGCCGCGAGGAAGGCCAGGTCGTCGGAACGGGGCGCCGTCAGGCTCGGCCAGGCCAGCGCGAGCGCGCGCCGCAGCACCGCCAGCCAGAGCAGGGCACAGGCCGCGTGCACGGCCACGTTGACGACGTGGTAGCTCCAGGGCGCGGCGCCGCTCCAGGCCCGGTTCAGGTCGAAGGTGGCCCACACCAGCGGGCGTGTCGAGTAGTCGAGCGGCTGGGCCGGAACCGGATCGTCCAGCAGGAACGGGACCTGCAGGGTGCCCGCGTAGAGCGCCACGCAGGCGAGCACCAGGGCCAGTGCCTGCAGTGCGAGGACGCGCGGCCGGGCGGGCGAGGGCGAGGGAAGATCCAAGTCGCGCCGATCCTCGTCGCGCCGGACGGAAGATGTCAAGGCGCGATGCGCCTGGTAGGTTCTCGCGCGGCCCATGCAACCGCCCCGGATTGCCGTCGTCGTGCCCTGCCACCGCTCGCGTGCGCAGGTGCTCGACGTGCTCGCCCGGATCGGCCCGGAATGCACGCGCATCTTCGTGGTCGACGACGCCTGTCCCGAGGGCACCGGCGCGCACGTCGAGGCGCACGTGCGGGATGCGCGCGTGCGCGTGCTGCGCCACGCCGAGAACCGCGGCGTCGGCGGGGCGACCCTGAGCGGCTACCGGGCCGCTCTGGAGGAAGGGGCGGACGTGCTCGTGAAGCTCGATTCCGACGGGCAGATGGATCCGGCGCGCATCCCGGCGCTGGTCGCGCCGATCCTGGCCGGCGAGGCCGACTACACGAAGGGCAACCGCTTCTTCGAGCTGGAGGGGCTGGCGCCCATGCCGCCGGTGCGGCTGCTCGGCAATGCGGCGCTCTCGTTCCTGAACAAGCTCTCGAGCGGCTACTGGGACGTCTTCGATCCGACCAACGGTTACACGGCCCTGCACGCCTCGGTCGCGCGCGTGCTGCCGTTCGCGAAGCTCGCACCGCGCTACTTCTTCGAGTCCGATCTCCTGTTCCGCCTGGGGACCCTGCGCGCCGTGGTGGTCGACGTGCCCATGCCGGCGCGCTACGGCGACGAGAAGAGCGGGCTCTCGGTCGCGCGCGCGCTGCCCGAGTTCGCGGCGCGGCACGTGACGAACTTCCTGAAGCGCGTGCTCTACGGCTACTACCTGCGCGACCTCAATTTTGCCTCGCTCGAGCTCGCGCTGGGCTTGCCGCTCGTCCTGGGCGGGACCTGGTTCGGTATCTCGAGCTGGAGCGCGGCGAGCCGCGCCGGGGTCCTGACGAGCAGCGGCACGGTCATGCTGTCGGCCCTGCCGATCCTGCTCGGTGTGCAGCTCATGCTGGGCTTCCTGCAGCACGACATGCACGCCATCCCGCGTCAGCCGCTGCACCGGCGGCTCGGTCCGCGGGCATGAGCGAGCGTCTCGCCTTCGCGCTCCCGTTCCACCGCGGCCTGGGCTACCTCGACGAGGCCGTGGCCAGCGTGCGCGCCCAGGACGATCCTGACTGGAGTCTCACGGTGCTCGACGACTCGGGCGCACCGGGCGAGGTGCGCGCACGCCTCGCGGCCCTGGGCGACGCGCGCATCGCTTGCCTCGAGAACGTGAGCAACCTGGGCATGGTGCCGACCTGGAACCGCGCTCTCGCGGAGGCCGCGCCCGCGGCCGAGCTCTTGACGCTGCTGCACGCCGACGACCGCCTGCTGCCGGACTACGTGCGCCGCATGCGCGCGCTGGCGGCGCAGGAACCCGGGGCGGTGGCGCTGTTCTGCGCCGCGCGCACGATCGGCGCCGACGGGCGGCCCCGCGCCTCGCTGCAGGACGACATCAAGCGCTATCTCGTGCCGGGCCGGGCGGGCAGCGTGCGCCTGGCCGGCGAACCCGGACTGGCGGCGCTCCTGCGCGGGAACTTCGTGGTCTGTCCGACGCTCGCGTTCCGCCGTGCACGCCTCGGTGCCGTGCGCTTCGAGGCGCGCTGGCGCCAGGTGCAGGACCTCGACCTGATGGCGCGCCTCCTGTTTGCCGGCGAGAGCCTGTGCGGGCTGCGTTCGGCGCACTACGAGTACCGCCGCCACGAAGCCAACGCGACCGCGCGCCAGAGCGCGGACTTCTCGCGCTTCGAGGAGGAATTCGCGCTGTTCGACGAGCTCGCGGGCCTCGCACGGGCGCGCGGCTGGCGCGTGGCCGAGCGGCGCTCGCGCCAGAAGACGATCCTGCGCCTGCATCTCGCCTGGCGCGCGCTGGGCGCGCTCGCGCGCGGGCAGCCGGGCGAGGCCGGGCGTTCGGCGCGCTTCGCGCTACGGCGCTGAGTCGGTCGGGCGCCGCGCGACCAGCACGAACTCGTTGTAGGGGAAGAAGCGCCCGGCCCAGCGCGGCAAGGGGAACGAGTCCCGCCGCTCGAGCTCGAGCTCGAGGCCGGCGCACAGGGCCTCGAGCTCGGCGAAGCCCACGAAGGCCACGTGGGTCGCATCGGCCGCGAAGCCGCGTTCCTGGGGGGTGATCAGCACCACGCGACCACCGGGACGCACGAAGCCGAGGTGCTCGGCCACGAGCGCATGCGCGGCGCGCGGCTCGAGGTGCTCGAGCACGTGCGCGACGAGCAACGTGTCGAAGCGTCCGGGGCGCGCGTGCGGGCTCGCGGAGAATTCGTCCGGGGTCAGGGCCGCGAGGCCGCGCGCGCGCGCCACGGCCACGGCGTGCGGATTGGGGTCGACGCCGATCCCGTGGCCGCCGAGGTGCGCCAGGTTGCGGCCCGTGCCGCAGCCGAGATCGAGCGTGAAGCCGAGCGCGAGCCGCCGCAGGTTCCAGCGGTAGGGGGCCTGGACGTCGAGCCAGCGCTTCCAGCGCGGCTCGTGCGCGAGGTAGCGCGCGTAGTCGGAGGAGCGCGTGTCGAGCGGACCCGTGCTCATCGCGCGCGCTCAGCCCCTGACGCGCGCCTCGTCCAGCACGGCGTCGGCCGAGGCCAGCAGGTCCTCGAGCCCGGCTTCGTCGTGGTCGCCCATGTGGCCGATGCGGAAGGTCAGGCCCTTCAGCTTGTCGTAGCCGTTGCCGATCTCGTGCCCGCGCTTCTTCAGCGCGTCGATCAGGCGCGCGACGTCGAGCCCCTCGGCCTTGAGGCAGCTGACCGTCGGGGCCGAGAGGGCCTCGGCGGGGAACGGATCGAGGCCGTGGCCGATGGCCCACTGCAGCGTGCGCGCGCGCATGCGCGCGTGCTTCTCGAAGCGCGCCGTCCAGGCCGCGGCGCCGCTCTTGCCCTGATCGCGCGCGGGCAGGGTCTTGCCGCTCGTGATGTCCTCGAGCTGGCGCGCGAGCGCGCGGTAGAGCGTCACGACCGGCGTGGCCGGCGTCTTGCGCTCGACGTGACCGTCGATCGTGCGCACCGGATCGAGGTACCAGGAGGCGCGCTTCGTGGCGCGCGCGTCGTCCAGATAGCGCTTCGAGGCGCACACGACCGTGATGCCCGGCGGCAGTGCGAGGGCCTTGTTCACGCCGGCCAGGGCGAAGTCGATCCGGTGGCGGTCGAAGTCGAGCGCGACTCCCGCGATCGCGCTGACCACGTCGACGAGGAGCTTCGTGTGCGGCGAGGTCTGCATGGCCTTCGCCACCGGTGCGAGCGGCGTCAGGACGCCGGTCGAGGTCTCGCACACGACCAGCGTGACCGCGTCGAAGGGCCCCTTCGACTTCAGCGCCTCGGCGAGCTCGGCCTCGCCGACCGCCTGGCCCCAGGCGAAGTCGAGCACGGTCACGTCCTTGCCGAGCAGCTTCGCGATCTCGGCCCAGCGCTTCGAGAACGAGCCGTTGACGATCGCGAGCACGCGCGGCCCGACGCCGAGCAGGGAACCCTCCATCATCGCGGTCGCGCTGTGGTTGCCGACCGCTACGGTCGAGGTCGAGCCCGGCTCGAGCCCGAAGGCGAGGCGCAGGCCCGGGTCGATGCGCTCGAGCAGCTCGATCATGGCCTTCGAGCGGTGGCCGATCAGCGGCGCCGACTGCTCGGCGAGGACCTCGGGGCGGACGTGGGTGGGGCCGGGGATCCAGAGTTTCATGCGGTGGGAGGGCGAACGGAGCGAGGCGGCTCGACCAGGTGTGCGTGGGTGCCCAGGCCGGCGAGGGTCACGATCTCCTGCGGCGAGAGCAGGAGCGGCACCAGGGATCGGAAGTCGGGCTCGAGGGACTTGACCCGTGCTGCGGCCAGGACCTTCGCGCGCCGCTCGACGCCACCGTAGGCCACGAAACGCGCGCACACCGGCGCGGCCTCGAGGTCGGTCGCGCCGTCGCCCACGAAGGCCAGCGCCACGCCCGGGCGCGCCAGGGCCGTGAGGACCTCGATCTTGCCGCCCGCGCGGGCCAGGGGCGAGCGTGCGTCGAAGCCCGCGTAGGCCCCGTGCGCATCGAAGACGAGGTCGACCGCGTGCACGCGCGCGCGCGGCACGCCCAGGGTCTCGGCCAGGTGGCGGACGGCCGGCAGGAGGCCGCCGCTGACGACGTGGACTTCCTTGCCGAGCGCGTGCAGGCCCGCCACCAGCGCGGCCACGCCGGGCACGAGCTTCTCGACGTACAGCTGGCCGATGCGCTCCACGTCGGCGCGCGTCGGACGCACCAGCGCGAGGCGTCGCCCGAAGACCTCCTCGAGTGCGATCGTCCCTTCCATGGCCGCGCGCGTGAGGGCCTTCACCTCTTCGTTGTCGCGCGCCAGCTCCTCGATGCCCTCCATGGCGGAGAGCGTCGAGTCGCAGTCGAAGGCGACCGTGCCGTAGGGCGGCGGGGCGTCGGGCAGCGTGCTCATGGCGTCAGAGCTTGAGCAGCTCGATCCCGACGATGGCCGGCATCGAGCGCAGGGCCTCGAGCACGGCCGGGCCGGGCTCGGCCCCGAGGGTCAGGAAGCCCATGGCCGGTTCCTGCGTGCCCGGCTTGCCCGGCGAGAGCTCGAGGCGCTCGATGTTCACCTGGTAGCGGCCCAGCAAGGAGCCGATCTGGCCCAGCACGCCGGGCTGGTCCTCGTGACGCGTGATCAGGAGCACGCCGCGCGGCGTGAGGTCGAGGCGCTCGCCGTCGACCGCGAACAGGCGCGGCTCGCGCCCGAAGACCGTGCCGCTGACGTGGTGCGTCTTGCCGCCCGACTTCTCGGTCGCGCGCACGGTGAGCTCGCCGCCGCGGAAGTCGGGGCGCTCCTCGCGGCTCTCGAGCACGAGGATCCCGCGCTCGCGCGCCAGGGCCGGCGCGTTGACGACGTTCACGCTGCGGTCGCAGGTGTGGCGCAGCGCGCCCACCAGGAAGGCGAGCTTCAGGTGCTCGACGCCGTGGCGCGCGACCTCGCCGCCGACGGTGAACTCGACCTTGCGGATCTGGCCGTGCATGCGCTGCGCCAGGAAGCTGCCGAGCTTCTCGGCGAGCGACAGGAACGGCGCCACCTCGGCCATCGACTCGGCCGGTAGCGTCGGCGCGTTGACGGCGTTCTCGGCCACGCCCGTGGTGAGGTAGGCCGTGATCTGGTGCGCGATGTCGAGCGCGACGCGCAGCTGGGCTTCCTCGGAGGAGGCGCCGAGGTGCGGCGTCACGATCACGTCCTCGCGCGCGAGCAGCGGATGGTCGGCGGGCGGCGGCTCCTGCACGAAGACGTCGAAGGCGGCGCCCGCGAGGCGGCCGGCCGAGAGCGCGTCGAGCACGGCTTCCTCGTCGACCACACCGCCGCGCGAGGCCTGGATCAGGCGCGCGCCGGGCTTGACCTTGGCGAGCTCGTTCCAGGAGACGAGGTTCTTCGTCGAGTCGTTGAGCGGCACGTGCACCGTCAGGAAATCGGCGCGCGCGAAGAGCGCGTCCTTCTCGACCAGCTCGACGCCGGCCACGGGCGAGGCACCGTCGGTCGCGAGGTAGGGGTCGTAGGCGATGACCTTCAGGCCGAGACCGCGGCCGCGCTCGGCGACGATGCGGCCGATGCGGCCGAGACCGAGCACGCCCAGCGTCTTGCCGGTGATCTCCGTGCCGACCAGGCCCTTCGCTTTCCACTTGCCGGAGCGCACGAGGCGGTCGGCGCGCGGGAGGTGGCGCGCCAGCGCCATCAGCAGTGCTACGGCGAGCTCGGCCGTGGTGGTGGCGTTGCCACGCGGCGTGTTCATGACCACGACTCCGCGCTCGGTCGCGGCCTCGAGGTCGACGTTGTCGACGCCGATGCCCGCGCGTCCCACGACGCGCAGGTGGGTCGCGGCCTCGAGCACGCGCCGCGTGACCTTGGTGGCCGAGCGCACCACCAGCGCCTCGACCCCGGCGATCACGCGCACGAGCTCGTCTTCCTTGAGGCCGGTCCGGATCTCGGGTTCGAAGCCGGCGCGGCGGAAGACCTCGAGCGCGGCCGGGTCGAGCTCGTCGGAGATCAGGATGCGGGGCTGGGGCGTGTCAGGCATGGGGGACCTCGGGGCGCCAGAGGACACGCATCGGCGCTCGGGAAAACAAGCGCCCGCCTGCCTTCCGCCCGCGGCAGCGTTCCCCGGGCGCGTGGGCGCAGGGACTTCCGGCGATCGGCCGGAGCCGTCCGGGCGGGCCGGATCAGCCCTTCAGGGCCGTGCGTACCAGGCGCTCGAGGTCGTCGGTGGGCACCGAGCGGGCGGCCTTCTCGACGCTGGCGCGGGCTTCCTTCTCGCTGAAGCCGATCGAGATCAGGGCCGCCACCGCGTCCTCCTGGACGCCCGAGACCGGGGCGCTCGGGCGCGGCACGAGCGTGCCTTTCTCGCTGCCCGCCAGGAGCCGCGGGGCCTTGTCGCGCAGGTCCAGCAGGATCTGCTCGGCGGTCTTCTTGCCGACGCCCTTGGCGCGCCGCAGGGCGGCCTCGTCTTCCTCGGTGATCGCCTTCAGGAGCTCGTCGGCCGTCAGGTTGGAGAGCAGCGTGAGGGCCACGGCCGGTCCGACCCCGCTGACCGAGATCAGCAGCCGGAAGACCTCACGCACGCGCCGCTCGGGGAAGCCGAACAGGAGCTGTGCGTCCTCGCGCACGACGAGATGCGTCCAGACGTGGACCTTGCCCTCGCGTGCGGGGAACTGCGCGCCGAGTGGCACGGAGAGCTCGTACCCGACGCCGTTCACCGCGACCACGACGTGCGTGGCGCGGTGTTCGACCAGTTCGCCGCGGAGGAAGTCGTACACGTCCTGGCCGCGGGCCTTCCTACTCGCCCTTCAGCTTGAGCGAGAGCTCGGCCAGCTTCGTGCGCAGCTCCTGCAGCGAGGTCTGCCCGAAGTTCGGCATGCCGAGCAGCTCTTCGGCCGAGTGCTTGGTGATGTCGCCGACCGTCAGGCAGCCGAGCGTCTCGACCGTGCGGCGCGCGCGGATCGAGAGCTGCAGCTCGAGGATCGGCTTGTTCATCACGTCCGAGCGGTCACCCGACTGCATGCGCCGGGCGTGGGCCTCGATCGAGGCCACGGCCTCGTCGCGCGGCATGCCGAGGCGCAGGCCCTTCGAGTGCAGGATCTCCTTGATCTCGGTCAGCGAGGTCTCGCCGAAGTTCTTGTAGCTGAGCAGCTCCTGCTCGCTCTTCTGCACGAGGTCGCCGAGGGTCGTGATCTGCATCTTGTTGAGGCAGTTGCGCGCGCGCACGGAGAGCTCGAAGTCCGTGATCGGGATGCGCAGGATCTGGTTGAGCCGATCCTCCTTCTTCTCCATGTCTTCGTCGTAGTACATGGAGATCGCCGCCCGGGCGTCGGCCAGGTACAGGCGCGCGCGCAGGTTCGTGCCCTCGTTGCGCACGACGACGTCGTAGCAGGAGGCCGCGTCGGCGTCGCGTCCGTGGTCCTCGTACAGCACGCCCAGGTTGAGCAGCACGCTGCGATCGACCGGCGGCAGGTAGAGCAACTGCTCGTAGACCTGCATGGCCAGTTCGTCGTGCCCGGCGCGCTCGGCGAGGTGCGCGAAGCGCGTCAGCACGGGGGTGTGCTGCGGATCGATGCCGCGCGCGCTGTCGTAGAGGTCGAGCGCGTCCTCGCGCGAGCGGCGGGCCTCGGCGGCGCGCGCCAGGAGGTACAGGCCCTCGACGGTCTCGGCGAAGCCGCCCGGCGCCGAGCGCACGGCGGCCTCGAGCTCCTCGGAAGCCTTGGTCCCGCTGTCGGGGTCCTTCTTCAGCGCGGCCTCGAGGCGCGCCTCGAGCAGGCCGGAGCGCGGGCGCGGTTCGAGCGGGTGCTTCTCGGAGAGGCGCTGGAAGATCTTGGCGGCTTCCTCGAAGCGTCCCAGCGAGAGCAGGGCGCGGGCGCGGGTGAAGGCGGCCGTGTCGTCGGCCTCGTGCGGCTGGAGCTCCTGCGCCGCACGCGTGTACTCGGCCAGCATCCACAGGCCGAGCGCGCGACGCCGTCCGGACTCGCCGGTGGTGGGCAGCGCCTCGACCTTCGTGCGGAAGCGGTGCATCGCCTCGGGCGAGGCGTACACGGAAGTGCGGCCTTGCTCGAGCGTGGCGAAGGACAGGGTCTCGCGCTCGATGTCGAAGGCAGGCAGCTCGGGGGCCGGGGCGAACTCGGGATCGGTCTCGGTGGGGGTGGTCTCGGAGGTCATCGGGAGACGACGGAGGTGCGGAGGCGGCGCGAGCCGGGAAGGGGAGCAGGCGCCGGCGTCCCGGACGTCCTTCCCACGTTCCGAAGGGGGTGAGAGAATAGAGGGCCGCTCGCGGGGGGTCAAATCGGAGCGATTCCCGGGCGGGCGAGTTGCGCGGAAAGTGCGGGGAAAAGGGCCCGTTGCCGGCTCCTGTGCCGGCGGGGGCTTGGAACCGGGCCGCCGATCCGTACGGTGGGGTCGCGTGGAGGACTTCCACGCATGAGCTGCCTGTTTTGCCGCCTCGTGGCGGGCGAGATCCCCTCGGCCCGCGTGCTCGAGACCCCCGCGGTCCTGGCCTTCCGGGACATCCACCCGCAGGCCCCGGTCCACGTCCTGGTCGTGCCGCGCGTGCACGTCGCCTCGCTGCACGAGCTGGCGGACGTGGGCCTGGCCGGAGCGCTGCTCTCTGCGGCCGCCGAGGTGGCCCGCGGCGAGGGCCTCGAGGCGGGCTGGCGGTTGATCGCGAACACGCGCGAGCACGGCGGCCAGGAAGTCCACCACCTGCATCTGCACGTGCTCGGCGGGCGTCCGCTGGGGCCGATGCTCGCCCGGAATCCCTAGGCCACAGTCACCTTCGAGGTCTGCAACTTTGGACATCTTCGTCATCCAGGGCGGAACCGCCCTCACGGGAACCGTTCGCACCGCCGGCGCCAAGAACTCGGTCCTGCCGATCCTGGCGGCGACCCTGCTGAGCGAGGAGCCGCTGACCTTGAGCAACGTGCCGGACCTGTCGGACGTGCGCACGATGCTCAAGATCCTCGAGACGCTCGGCGGGCGCGTCGAGCGCACGGGGCCGAACGGCTACGTGATCCAGACCGACCCGGCCGCGCAGCCGGTCGCGCCCTGGGACCTCGTGCGCAAGATGCGCGCTTCGTTCGAGGTCGTGGGCCCGCTCCTCGCGCGGCGCGGGCGGGCCGAGGTCAGCTATCCGGGCGGTTGCTCGATCGGCGCGCGCCCGGTCGACGTGCACCTGCGCGGTTTCGAGTCCCTGGGCGCGAGCGTGCGCATGCAGGAAGGCTACGTGCGCGTCGAGGCGCCGCCCGAGGGGCTGCCGGGGGGCGAGTGTTACCTGGCCACGTCCTCGGGGGTCTCGGTCGGGGCCACGCGCAACGTGATGATGGCCGCGGTGCTCGCCCGCGGGCGCTCGGTGCTGCATTGCGCGGCCTGCGAGCCCGAGGTCACGGACCTGGCCGACTGCCTGAACGCGATGGGCGCGAAGATCCACGGGGCCGGCTCGCCCACGGTCGAGATCGAGGGGGTCGAGCGCCTGCACGCGGCCTCGCACCACGTGATTCCCGACCGCATCGAGGCCGGCACCTTCGTGTTGGCCGGCGCGATCACCGGCGGCCGCGTGCGCGTCGAGGATTGCCGGCCCGACCACCTCGTGGCCTTGCTCGACGCGCTGTACCGCGCCGGGGTGCCGCTCGAGCGCGGCAAGGACTGGATCGAGACCCAGCCGCGCGAGGCCTCCGAGCGCCTGCGCCCGACCGACATCACGACCCAGCCCTACCCCGGCTTCCCGACCGACCTGCAGGCCCAGTGGATGGCGCTGATGACCCTGGCCGACGGGGTCAGCGTGATCACCGAGCGCATCTTCCCGGACCGTTACATGCACCTCGCCGAGCTCCTGCGGCTCGGCGCGCGTCTGCGGCGCCAGGAGTCCTCGGGCATCGTCGAGGGCGTGCCGCAGCTCTCGGGTGCCGCCATCATGGCCAGCGATCTGCGCGCCTCGGCGGCCCTGGTGCTGGCGGGTCTCGTGGCCCGTGGCCAGACCCAGATCCACCGCGTCTACCACATCGACCGCGGCTACGAGCGTATCGAGGAACGGCTGTCGGCCCTGGGGGCGAGCATCCGGCGCGAGTCCGTGCCGGGCGAAGGCGCGTAGCCCGGGGAAAAAAGCGGCCGGCCCGAGTCCCCCTGCGAACCCGGGCCGGCCTCGCCCCGCTGGCCGGAGGGCCAGCGAAGCAACGCGTGGTGCGTCCGACGTCTTCTTGGTACGCAGGAAGACGTCGTCCCAGTGGGGGACTTTCGAAAATTCCGACGGATTCCTCGGCCCGGGCCGGGCTCGAGCCTGGCCCTTACCTGGTGCGGCCTTCTGGCTCCTCCGCTATCCTCTTCGCCCCGTGTTCGAATCCCTCAGTGAACGTCTCGGCTCGGCCTTCGCAGCCCTGCGCGGCACGCGCGAGCTCAGCGAGAAGAACATCGAGGATGGCCTGGAGGCCGTCCGCAGCGCGCTGCTCGAGGCCGACGTGCACTTCCAGGTCGCGCGCGACCTGGTCGCGCGCGTGCGCGCCGAGGTCGTCGGGCAACGCACCGTGCAGGGCGTCGAGCCCGGCCAGCAGTTCGTGCACGCCGTGCATCGCGCGCTGGTCGACTTCATGGGGCCGACCGACGCGCGCCTCGAGTTCGCGAAGCAGCCGCCGACCGTCATCCTGCTGGCCGGTCTGCAGGGTTCGGGCAAGACCACCACGGTCGCCAAGCTGGCCAAGCTGCTGCGCGACAAGCATCAGCTTCGGCCCCTGCTCGTGGCGGCCGACATCAAGCGGCCGGCCGCCGTGGAACAGCTGCGCGTGCTCGGGCAGAAGCTCGGCCTGCCGGTCTTCCATCGCGAGGGACTGACGCCGCCGGAGGTCTGTGCCCAGGGGGTCAAGGAGGCCGCGGCCCTCGGGCGCGACGTGGTGCTGCTCGACACCGCCGGACGCCTGCACGTCGATGCCGAGCTGATGCAGGAGGTGGCCGAGGTCGCCGCGCGCACCCGGCCCCACGCCACGCTGCTCGTGACCGATGCCATGACCGGGCAGGACGCGGTGCGTTCGGCCCAGGCCTTCCACCAGCACCTCGCGCTGACGGGCCTGATCCTGACCAAGCTGGACGGCGACGCACGCGGCGGCGCGGCCGTCAGCCTGAAGGCCGTCACCGGGGCGCCGATCCTGTACATCGGCGTGGGCGAGAAGCTCGACGACCTCGAGCCCTTCCATGCCGAGCGCATGGCCGGGCGCATCCTCGGGATGGGCGACGTGGTCGGCCTGGTCGAGTCGGCCCAGGAGAAGATCAGCGAGGACGAGGCGCGCGAGGCCTACGAGAAGATGGTCCTCGGGAGCTTCACGCTCGAGGACATGCTGGCGCAGATCCGCATGTTCCGGCGCCTCGGCCCGATGAAGAAGGTGCTCGGCATGCTGCCGGGGATGGGCGGGCTCGTCGATCAGATCGACGTCGACGACAAGAAGATGAACCGCCTCGAGGCGCTCTTCACCTCGATGACGCCGCACGAGCGCCTGAACCCCGACTGCCTCGACATGGGCCGTCGGCGCCGCATCGCGAAGGGCGCTGGCCAGGACGTGGCCGCGATCAACGAGCTGCTGAAGTCCTTCAAGGGCATGAAGCAGCTCATGAAAGAGATGAACAAGCTCGGCCTCGGGGCGCGCTTCGGGATGAAGGAGAAGAAGGAAGCCCTGAAGGGGCTGTCGCCCGACGGCGACCTGCTCGGCAGCGGGCCGGGTGCGCTGGAGGGCCTGTTCGGAGGCGGCGGGATGCCGAAGCTACCGGGTGGGCTGGGTGGGGGCGGAGGCCTCGGCGGGCTCGGTGGTCTGGGCGGGATGGGGGGGCTCGGAGGGCTGGGCGGCATGTTCGGCGGTGGACGACCGGCGCGCCCGATGGGCAGCTCGGCCACGCGCCAGAGCGGCTCGAAGCGCAAGAAGGACAAGCGCAAGAAGAAGCGGCGCTGAGCGACGGCCCCCGCAGAGTCTCTGCGGGCTCTCGGCGGATTCTTCACAACCCGGAGGGGTAACGGGAGAGGGGATGGATCCCCGCCACCCTTCCGGATACACTCTTCCCCCTCGTTTGCGGCCCGAAGGCCGCACCTGCACCACCTCCTGGCCCGTCGAACGGGACCGGACTCGACCACAAAATTCGCGATGGCCGTTGTCATCCGCATGAAGCGCACGGGGCGTAAGAACCGCCCCTCCTACCGCATCTCCGCCACCAACAGCCGCAATGCGCGGGATGGTCGCACCCTGGAGACGCTGGGCATCTACGATCCCGCCTCGCCGGTCGAGGCGCTGCGTCTGAAGCTCGTCCCCGAGCGGATCCAGTACTGGGTCAGCCAGGGCGCGCGGGTCAGCCCGACCGTGGCGGCGATCCTGCGCAAGAACAAGATCGTGCCGCCCAAGGTCCAGAAGAAGCGCGACCGCACGGGGCGCAAGAAGCCGACCCAGACGAAGCTGCTGCGCAAGACGCGCAAGAAGGCGAACGTCGAGGCCAAGGCCGCCCGTCACAAGGCGCGCAAGGCGGCCAAGAAGGCGGCCGCCAAGGCCCCGTCGGCCGAAGGCCAGTCCACGTAGTCCGCCGACCCGGATCCGCCGCTTGAGCGAAAAGTCCCAGCGCCTGGCCGACCTGCTGGCCAAGGTTCCTGCCACCGAGATCCCCTTTCCCGCGCTCGAGGGCAAGGCGTTGCTCGAGATCGGCTTCCTGTGCGTGGTCCAGCGACGGCTCTCCGAGACCGCCGCCGAGAAGACCCTGGCGGCCGTGAAGGGGACCTTTCCGGACTGGAACGAGCTGCGCGTCAGCCAGGTCCAGGAGTTCCAGCACCTCGTGCAGACGAAGAGTCCCGAGGTCGCGGTGCAGGTCGCGCGCGACGTGCGCGAGTTCCTGCAGGAGATCTACCAGAAGATCCACGGCTTCAACCTCGACGCCCTGAAGGGGGACATCGCCGAGGCCGCGCGCTTCGCCTCCCATCTGCCCTTCCTCGGCACCTCGGTCGGCCACTATCTCCTGCATCTCGCTTGTCCGGACGAGCTGCCCGTCTCGCCGGCCATCGTGCGCACCCTCGATCGCCTGGGGTTCGCCAAGCGCACGAGTTCGATGAAGAAGGCCCAGGCCGGCATCGAGAACTTCGTGCCGGAAGGTCTGCGGCGCGACTTTGCGATCAAGCTCGGGCTGGTGGTCGAGAAGTGGTGCGACGCCAAGAAGCCGCTGTGCTGGAGCTGCCCGCTGGTCACGAGCTGCCCCTTCGGCAAGAAGGTCGAGCGCGAGCACAAGCAACTGCAGAAGCGTCTCGAGGTCCAGCGCGTGCGCGACGAGGAGCGCCAGAAGAAGGATCTCGAGAAGGAGCGCAAGCGCGCCGCGGCCGAGGAGAAGCGCAAGCTCGTCCTCAAGGCCAAGGACGACGCGCGTCGGGCGCGCGAGGTCGGCAAGAAGAAGTCGCAGCCGGCGGGTAAGGGCAAGAAGCCGGGTGCGGCCATGCCGGCCCGCAAGAAGTCCGCGCCGAAGAAGTCGCTCCACAAGAAGGCGACCACCGGCGCGAAGAAGAAGTGAGTGAGCCGCAGCCGCGCGTGGTCCTGGCCTCGGCCTCGCCACGCCGCTCGGACCTGCTCACCCGCGCCGGACTGGCCTTCGAGGTCGATCCGGCCGATGTCGACGAGAGCGTCGACGGCGTGACTCCGCCGGTTGCGGCCGCGCGTCTCCTGGCCGAGCGCAAAGCGCGCTGCGTGGCCGCCCGCCGGGCCGCGCCGGCGTGGGTGATCGGAGCCGACACGATCGTGGCCGTACCGAGCGGGGCCGGCTTCGAGCTGCTCGGCAAACCCGTCGATCGACGGGACGCGGCGCGCATGCTCGGGCGCCTGGCGGGCACGCGCCACCTCGTCGTCACGGGCGTGGCCGTGGTCGGGGTGCCCGGGCTCCAGGCGCGCGTGGAGCACGAGGAAACCTGGGTCACCATGCGGGCCCTGAGCGCGGACGAGATCGAGGCCTACGTGGAGTGCGGCGAGTGGCGCGACAAGGCCGGAGGCTATGCCATCCAGGAGCGCGCCGAGGGCTTCGTGACGGCCCTGGAGGGCGGAGGCTTCGACAACGTCGTCGGCCTGCCCGTGGCGCGCACGCTCGCCCTGCTCGCGGCCATCCGACGCGATGGGCTTGCCGGTTCGGCGCCGCACGGCTAGCCTGTTCGGCCCCAAACGGCCTCACAGGCCCCATCCGGTGACGAAGTCCACCGGGAGAAAGAGCGAACCATGCAGAAGGACATCCATCCGCGCTACGTGAACTGCAACGTCACGTGCGGTTGCGGCGCCACGTTCCAGACGCGCGCCACGGTCAACGAGCTGCGCGTCGAGGTCTGCAGCGTGTGCCACCCCTTCTACTCGGGTAAGCAGCGCTTCGTCGACTCGGCCCGGCGCGTCGACAAGTTCCTGAAGAAGTACGCCAAGTCCGAAGGCACCAAGAAGTAAGGCCCGGCGGCAACGCTTCCGGGGCCGAAGATGGCATTTGCACCCGCGGTGGTGGCCAAGCTGCGCGAGCGGGCGCAGCGCTACCGCGAGCTCTCCGAGCGGCTCTCCGACCAGGAGATCGCCAGCGACCACAAGAAGTCGGTCGAGCTGATCCGCGAGCAGGGTCAGCTCGCGGCGGTGGCGGTCCTGGCCGAGCGCCTCGACCGGCACCTCGCACGGCAGGCCGAGGCCGAGGCGCTGCTCTCCGACGGCGAGAAGGAGCTGCGCGAGCTGGCGCGCGAGGAACTCGCCGCGCTCGAGGCGGATGCGCCCGCGCTGGACCGCGAGATCAAGGACGCCCTGGTCTCGGATCCCGAGCTGGCGCGCGACAAGGTCATCCTCGAGATCCGCGCCGGCACGGGCGGGGACGAGGCTTCGCTGTTCGTCGGCGACCTCTTCCGCATGTACCAGCACCTCTTCAACGAGCGCGGCTGGCAGCTCGAGCTGATGGCCTCGAAGGCGAGCGAGATCGGCGGCTTCAAGGAGGTCGTCTTCGGCGTGCGCGGCATGGGCGCCTGGCGCCTCTTGCGCTTCGAAGGCGGCGGCCACCGCGTGCAGCGCGTGCCCGAGACCGAGAACCAGGGCCGCGTGCACACCTCGGCCGCGACCGTCGCCGTCCTGCCCGAAGCCGAGGAGGTCGACCTCGTGATCAAGCCCGACGACCTGCGCATCGACACGATGCGCGCGGGTGGCGCGGGCGGCCAGCACGTCAACAAGACCGAGTCCGCCGTGCGCATCGTGCACCTGCCGACCGGCACGACGGTCGTGTGCATGGACAACAAGTCGCAGCACAAGAACCGCGCCTCGGCCATGCGGATCCTGCGCGCGCGTCTGTACGAGGCCGAGCAGCTGCGGCTGGCGGCCGAGCGTGCGGCCGAGCGCAAGCAGCAGGTCGGCTCGGGCGACCGCTCGGAGCGCATCCGCACCTACAACTACCCGCAGAACCGCTGCTCGGACCACCGCCTGGGCGAGAACTTCGCCCTGGATCAGGTTATGTCGGGCAAGCTGATGCCTATCCTGTCGGCCCTGGACGAGCGCGACCGCGAAGAGCGCATCCAGAACCTCTGAGCGAGTCCCTGCGTTAGGCTCTGCACCCCTGCCCCTCCCATGAGCCCCACCTCCAGCCCCGACGATCTTCCCGAGCTGCCGGACCTGAACGATCTGCCGGATCTGGCCGAGCTCCCCACGCTCGGGGCCAGCCCGGCTCCGGCCGGCGCTCAGCCGCCCCTGCGCGAGCTCGACAAGGCGCCGCTGCACCTGCGCCAGGCGGCCCTGATCGTGACCGCGGCCTGCGTGCTGCCGTGGATGCCGGGCAAGGTCGAGGGCCAGGCGGGCAACGCCTGGCTGCTGACCCTCGCGGCCAAGGCCCTGATGGGCGCCGCGGCCTGGCTGTGGCTGCAGCAGGTGCGGCACGATTTCGGACCGAAGCTCGTGGGCGGCCTGGCCGGACTCGCCAACCTGCACCTCGCGGGGAAGAAGAAGGAAGAGGCCGAGGACGGCAAGCCGAAGCGCCAGCCGAAACCCAAGGCCGGCGTGCCGCAGAAGCTCGAGCACCCCTTCCCGACCGGCCTGCATGCCCTGGCGGTGGTGCTCGTGATCGGAGCCATCCTGCTGGCCATGCAGGATCCGCGCCGGGCGCTGATCGGCTCGGCCGGCACGGTCGAGGTCGCCATGTTCGGCTGGGCGGCCTTCACCTGGGTGCACATCGCCGGCTACGAGCGCTGGGGCGGCTTCAACCCGCTCTTCCCGCTGATGTTCCTCGGGATGCTCTTCGCCGGGTTGATGGGCGTGATCGCGTCCCTGACCGGCGACCTCGGCGGACTGCAGAAGCTGCTCGGGATCCTGGGCGGCGCCGGCTCCGCGGCCGGCGGCGGTCTCGCCGCCTACACGATCGCCGAGGCGCTGATGCAGGCCAAGAAGGAGGGCGACGTGAAGAAGGCCCAGGCCCTCGAGGCGCGCAAGGCCTCGCGCAAGAAGGAATGAGCGCGTGAGCGTGCCCGAGCCGCGCACGGTGCGCGAGATGGTCGAGCTCGGGCGTGCGTTCCTGGCGAAGAAGGGCGTCGAGCCGGCGCGGCGCGAGGCCGAGCTCGTCGTCGCCCACGCCCTCGGGCTCGATCGGCTCGGGCTGTTCCTGGTGCTCGAGCGACCGCTGCAGCGCGAGGAGGTCGTGCGCGGCCGCGAGCTCCTGACGCGGCGCGGCAAGCGCGAGCCGACGGCTTACCTGACCGGCCAGCGCGAGTTCTACGGGCGCGACTTCCGCGTCGGACCGGGGGTGCTCGTGCCGCGTCCCGAGACCGAGCTGCTGGTCGATCGCGCGCGCGTGCACGCCGGCCCGCGCCGCGGACTCACGTGCTACGACCTCGGCACCGGCTCGGGCTGTCTGGCGGTGACCCTGGCGCTCGAGCTCGACGAGGCCCAGGTGACGGCCAGCGACCTCTCGGCGCGGGCCCTCGAGTACGCGCGCGACAATGCCGCGCGGCTCGGCGCCAAGGTCGAGTTCCTGGAGGGCGATGGGCCCGCACCGGTCGCCGGTCGGCGCTTCGACCTCGTGGTTTCGAATCCGCCCTACATCGACCCGGCCGTGCGCGCCGCGCTGGCGCCCGAGGTGGCCGGGCACGAACCGGCCGAGGCGCTCTTTGCGCCGGCCGGCTCACCGGACCACTGGGCCATGCTGCTGGCCCGGGCAGCGCCGACGCTGCTCGTACCGGGCGGCGTGTTGCTGCTCGAGCTCGGCCACGACCAGGCCGCGCGGCTGCGCCCGGCGCTGGCCTCGCTCGGCCTGCCGCTGGCCTTCACGCGCGACCTCGAGCGCCACGAGCGCGTGCTCGAACTCGGACCGCTGTGAAGCGCGGCGCTCCGGCCGGGCGCCCGGCGCCGACGCGCCGGACGGACCGCGCAGGCCCCGCTCAGATCGCGCTGGCCACGAAGCGCTCGAGGCGTTCGCGCTGGGAATCGGCCAGGTCGTTCAGGAAGACGGCGATCTCGTAGTGCTCGACGCCCTTCGAGATCGGCAGGCAGCGCACGACCACGCCGCGCCCGTCGATGCGCGTAGGCTCCTCGCCGCGCCGGCCGGGGAGCTCGATGCGCACCGCGAGCACGGTCATCTCGGCCACCGGACGGTCGAGGTAGAAGCAGATGCCCGCGCGCGAGACGTCGCGTAGCCGGGCCCGGTAGGCGCCGTCGTCGAGCTGGAGGGTCAGGCTGCCTTCGCAGGCGGCGCGCGGGTGGGCGCGGCGCTCGCGGCCGCTGGGGGTGGGCTTCGCGGAGCTCGTCATGCCCGGAGGGTAACCTTGGCCCCGCCCGCTTCAAGCCGCGCGTCGCAATCGGGCCGGGAGCGGGCTACACTGCCCTTTTCCCCGCGGGGGAGCCGAGGTTCGAGATACCGAGCGACGGAAGATACCGAGCGACGGAGCAGACACGACATGGCGAGCTTCAACCGAGTCATCCTGATGGGCAACCTGACGCGCGACTGCGAGACGCGTTTCGCGCAGAACGGCACCGCGATCGTCAAGTTCGGCCTGGCCGTCAACCGCCGCTTCCAGGACGCCGACGGCAACTGGAAAGAGCAGCCGACCTTCGTCGACGTGACCTTCTTCGGCAAGCGCGGCGAGGCCTTCGCGCGCTTCCACACGAAGGGCAAGGTGGCCCTGATCGAGGGGCAGCTGCGCATGGACACCTGGGACGACAAGCAGACCGGGCAGAAGCGCTCGAAGCTCTACATCGTCGGTGACAGCTGGGAGTTCGCCGGCGGCGGCGGCGGCCCGGGCGGTGCGGGCGGCGGACGCGAGATGGGCGCGGCCTCGGGCGGTTACGAGGGCGGCGGCGAGCCGGCCGATTCGGCTCCGGCCGCGATCGACGAGACGCCGTTCTAGTCGACGGAGTCCGCCGTGCGCATCCGGGTCAGGCTCTTCGCGGGGCTGCGCGAGCGGGCCGGGCGCGAGGAGCTCGAACTCGAGCTCGAGCCGGGCGGGACGCTCGATGTCGCCGGTGCGAAGCGCCGGCTCGAGCAGCAGCACCCCGAGCTCGGTCCGCTGGGCGGCGTGCGCGGCGTGCTCGGCACAGGCTACGTGGACGACTCGACGCCCCTCGTTGCGGGCTGCGAGCTGTCGCTCCTGCCTCCCGTGTCGGGCGGCTCGGGCGGCGACGAGGCCCTGCGCGAGGGCGTGTTCGAGCTCTCGGCCGCAGCGCTGTCCGCGGCGCGCGCACTGGCGCGCGTCGAGCATCCCTCGTGTGGCGCGGTCGTGCTCTTCTCGGGCAACGCGCGCGAGAAGAACCACGACAAGGACGTCGTGCGCCTCGACTACGAGGCCTTCGAGGCCATGGCCGCGAGCGAGATGCGCACGCTCTTCGCGCGCTGCCGCGCCGAGGTCGAGCGCGGCGAGCCGACGCGCGCGCTGCGCATGCTGGTGCAGCACCGCACGGGCACGGTCGCGATCGGCGAGGCGGCCGTGCTCGTGTGCGTGGCGAGCCCGCACCGCGACGCGGCCTTCGTGGCGGCGCGCTTCCTGATCGACGAGCTCAAGAAGAACGTGCCGCTGTGGAAGAAAGAGGTCTACGCGGACGGCCACGAATGGCTCGGGGATCGCCCGTGAGCCGGATGGAGCGCTTCTCGGAAGGGCTCGAGCTCGAGGTCGTGCCGGTCACGGCCTTCCAGCAGAACTGCTGCCTCCTGCGCTGCACGCGCACGAACAAGGCCGCGCTGGTCGATCCCGGCGGCGAGCCCGCGCGTCTGCTCGAGCGCGTGCGCGTGCACGGCGTCGAGCTCGAGAAGATCCTGCTCACGCACGGTCACATCGACCACGCCGGTGCGACCGCCGAGCTGGCCGAGCGCGCCGGCGTCCCGGTCGAAGGGCCGCAGAAGGAGGAGCGCTTCTGGCTCGACATGCTGCCGCAGCAGGCCGAGATGTTCGGGCTCGGGACGAGCCGCGTGGTCGTGCCCGACCGCTGGCTCGAGGGCGGCGACACGGTCACGGTCGGCGCGCTGTCCTTCGCGGTGCGCCACTGTCCGGGCCACACGCCCGGGCACGTGGTCTTCTTCCAGCCCGAGGCGCGCTTCGCGCTGGTCGGTGACGTGCTATTCCAGGGCTCGATCGGACGCACGGACTTCCCGCGCGGCGACTACGACACGCTGATCCGCTCGATCCGGGAAGAGCTGTTGCCGCTGGGCGACGACGTGCGCTTCCTGCCGGGCCACGGCCCGCTGTCGACCTTCGGGCACGAGCGCACCACGAACCCGTTCCTGCTCGAACCCGAGGCTTTCCGGCCCTGAACCGGGCGGCGCCCTTCAGCGTCGCTCGGCCGCGAGCAGACGCCGCAGGCTGGCCGTGACCGGTCGGTAGCGCGGCGCGTCGAGCGGGAGCGGCGTGGTCTCGAGCGGGTCGAGCGCCAGGTCGTAGAGCTCCTCGACACCGGCCTTCTCGCGCAGCTTGAAGCGCTGTGTGACGACGGCGAGGTCGTCGTCGAGGCCGACGAACACGTGTTCCCGCGGCCGGTGGCGCGCATCGGTGAAGCACGGCACGAGCGAGACCGAATCGCGCACGGTGCTCGAGCGGTCGAGGGCGCAGCGCTCGCGCAGGGTCTCGAACAGGTCGACGATGTGCACCGGCGTGCGCACCGTGCCCGGCACGACGCCCGGTCCGGCGATGACCATCGGCACGCGCACGCCACGCTCGAAGGTGGTGGTCTTCGCCTTCAGCGGGTCGGGGGCGACGTCGGGCGGCGTGCCGTTGTCGGCCACCACGACCACCAGCGTGGTGTCGAGGTCGATGACGGAGAGCATCTCGCCCAGCACGGTGTCGGCCGAGACGATCATGGCCTCGAACTTTGAGCGGAAGTCGGGCGTGTCCGGATAGCCGGGCGGCAGCAGGACCTCCGGCGGACGGTGGAAGGGCTCGTGGGCCGCCTGCAGGGCGACCCACGCGAAGCGCGGTCCGCGCTGGGGCGGATAGATGCCCAGGAAGCGGTCGCGGAGGTCGAGCGTCTGGTACACGCGCACCATCTCCGAGGTGCCCTCCTCGAAGCGCTGCCAGATGCGGTAGTGGCGTCCGCCGCAGCGCTCGACGTTGGCGCCGAGGCCGGCGAACCAGTGGTGGAAGCCGTGGCGCAGCGGCGCGTACTCCCACGGACCGCCGAGCGGATCCTCGCCGAGGTGCCACTTGCCGAAGCCCATCGTCAGGTAGCCCGCATCGGAGAAGAGCTGCGCCAGCGGCAGGGCGCCGAGCGGCGGCGGGTCGCCGTTGTGGGGCTCGCAGGGGATGCTGCCTTCCTTGTGGGTCCAGACCTCGCCCGAGAGCATCGTGCGCCGCGCCGGATGGCACACGGGCGCACCGTAGGCGCGCTCGAAGACGACGCCGCGTGCGGCCAGGGCCTGCAGGTTCGGCAGCGGCAGGCCGGCAAGGTCGAAGGTCGAGATGTCGTCCAGCACGAAGACCACGACCTCGGGCGGCGGCGGCTCGTTCCGCGGCGCGGAAGAGCCGTTTGCGGCCAGGCACAGGAGCAGGGCGAGGCAGTCCATCGTGCAGATCGGGGACCGGGGAAGCTGGCTCCAGGATAGGCGCGCGCGGGATTCTTGACCGTCGAGAAGCGGGGAATCGCCCCGGGGCCGGGGCATGCCGTTTCTTCCACCCCCGCGCCCCGCTAGGCTGCGGGGCGGAGATCTCCACGCATGAAACCGAGCGGCGGCGTCTGTCTGAACCTGGAAGGTGTCGAGCGTGAGGAGCTCGAGGTCGACGTGCTGGTGGTCGGGGCCGGGCCCGCGGGCCTCGCCTGCGCGATCCACCTGAAGCGCCTGCTCGCGGCCGCGGGCAAGGGCGACACGGGCGTGCTCGTGCTCGAGAAGGCCGAGGAGGTCGGCTACCACATCCTCTCGGGCGCGGTCATGGATCCGCGCGGGATGCAGGAGCTCTTCCCCGACTGGCAGGCGCGCGGCTGCCCGGTCGAGAGTCCGGTCCTGTTCGACTGCGTCGATTACCTGGCCGGGAGCGGCAAGAAGCGCCGCCTCGCGGGCGCGCTCGTGCCGCCGCCGCTGCGCAACCACGGCAACTTCATCGTCAGCCTGTACCGCGTCGTGCGCTGGCTGAAGGACGAGGCCGAGAAGCTCGGCATCGACGTGTACCCGGGCTTCGCCGGCGCGCGCGTGCTGTACGACGAGGCCGGGAAGCGCGTCCTCGGCGTGCAGACGCGCGACGCGGGCCTCGACAAGCAGCGCGCGCAGAAGCCGCAGTTCCAGCCGGGCATGAACATCAAGGCGAAGGTCACGGTCTTCGCCGAGGGCACGCGCGGCTCGCTCGCCAAGGGCCTGATCGCGAAGCTCGGGCTCGACGCGGGCAAGAACCACCAGCTCTACGAGACGGGCATCAAGGAGATCTGGAGCATCCCCGAGGAGCGCGCGAAGGCCCTGAAGGGGCACGTGATCCACACCATGGGGGCGCCGCTCGGCACCTCGGGCTACGGCGGTGGCTGGATCTACGGGCTCGGCGAGAATCGCCTCTCGATCGGCTACGTGGTCGGGCTCGATCACCCCGACGTGAAGCTCGATCCGCATGCGCTCTTCACGCAGTGGAAGCAGCACCCGGCCGTCGCGGCGCACCTCGCGGGCGGCAGCGTGCTGCGCTACGGCGCGAAGACGATCCCGGGCGGCGGCTACTTCGCCATGCCGAAGCTCGCGGCCGACGGCTGCGTGCTGGTGGGGGACACGGCCGGCTTCGTGAACATGTCGCGCCTGAAGGGCATCCACCTCGCGCTGAAATCGGGGCTGCTCGCGGCCGAGGGGATCCAGGAGGCGCTCGCCAAGGACGACACGAGCGCGCGCGGTCTGGCCGGTTATCCGGCGCGCTTCGAGAGCTCGTGGGCCAAGGAAGAGCTCTTCGGCGTGCGCAACTTCCGCCAGGCCTTCCAGGGCGGCTTCTTCGCCGGGATGCTCGACGCGGGGCTGCAGATGGTGACCGGCGGGCGCGGCTTCTCGGCGCGCCGCCACGCGCACGCCGACCACGAGACGCGCCGGCCGATCGGCGAGGCGCGCTTCACGAAGCCCGCCTTCGACGGCAAGCTCGCGCTCGACAAGCTGACCGACGTGTACCACTCGGGTGCGATCCACGAGGAGGACCAGCCGGCGCACCTCGTGGTGCGCGATCCGGATCTGTGCGTCACGCGCTGCACGCAGGAGTACGGCAATCCCTGCCAGCACTTCTGCCCGGCCGCGGTCTACGAGTGGCCGCACGCCGACGCGGCCAGCGCGCGCGCGGCGGGCGGCGTCGTGATCAACTTCTCGAACTGCGTGCACTGCAAGACGTGCGACATCGCCGATCCCTACCAGATCATCGAGTGGACCGTGCCCGAGGGCGGCGGCGGTCCGAAGTACATCGACATGTAGCGCCTCCGCGCGCACGCCTCTCTTCCTCCCCATGAAGCTCACCGTCGAGGTCGCCCGTTCAAAGCCCGCGAAGACCGAACTCCTGGGCCTGCTCTGCACGCAGGAAGGCCCGGCGCGTTTCCCGCGCTCGGTCGAGGTCCCGCCGCTCGCGCGCAAGGCCTTCGGCGGCGAGTTCCGCGACGCGCGTCTGACCGATGCGCTCTCCGGGCCGGCCGCGCGCGTGCTGCAGCTCGGGCTCGGGAAGCAGAAGGAACTCTCCCTCGAGCGCCTGCGGCGTGTGGGCGCGCTGGCCGCGAAGAAGGCCGAAGCGGCCAGGGCGCGCACGCTCGTCCTGTGGGTCGAGGCCGACGCCCTCGGCGGGCTCGATTCCGCCGCGGCGGGGCAGGCCCTGGCCGAGGGCCTCGTGCTCGGCAGCCATGCCTTCCGCCGTTTCAAGTCGAAGCCGAAGCCCGTGCACCTCGCCGAGGCACGCCTCGCGGGTCCCGACGCGGCCTTCGTGAAGGGCGCCCACAGAGGCGAGACGATCGCGCGCGCCAACCTGTTCGTGCGCGAGCTGCAGGACACGCCGGCCAACCTGATGCGCCCGCGCGACCTCGCGGCCGCGGCGAAGAAGCTGGCGCGACCGGCCGCGCGCACGCGCTGCACCGTGCTCGACCGGCGCGCGCTCGAGCGCCTCGGGATGGGCTCGTTCCTGTCGGTCGCGCGCGGCTCGGAGGAGCCGCCCTACCTGATCCACCTCGTCTACCGGCCGAAGGGACGCGCGCGAGAGAAGCTCGCGCTGGTCGGCAAGGGCCTGACCTTCGACACGGGCGGCATCAGCATCAAGCCGAGCGCGAAGATGGATGAGATGAAGTACGACATGTCGGGCGGCGCGGCCGTGCTCGGCGTCGTGCGCGCGGTGGCCGAGCTCGGCCTGCCGGTCGAGCTGCACGGCATCGTGGCCGCGACCGAGAACATGCCCGACGGACGCGCGACCAAGCCGGGCGACCTCGTCACGGCCATGAACGGGCTCACGATCGAGGTCCTGAACACCGACGCCGAGGGACGGCTCGTGCTGGCCGATGCGCTGCACTACGCCGAGACGCGCGTGCAGCCGGCCGCGATCATCGACCTCGCGACCCTGACGGGGGCCGTGATCACGGCCCTCGGGCACGAGCTCACCGGCGTGATGGCGAACGACGAGGCGCTGAGCGCCGAGCTCGTCGCGGCCGGCAAGGCCTCGGGCGAGCTGGTCTGGCCGCTGCCGCTGCTCGAGCAGCACAAGGAGCACATGAAGGGCACGGTCGGCGACCTGAAGAACATCAACTCCGGCCAGGGCGCGGGCTCGTCGGCCGGAGCGGCCTTCCTGAGCCATTTCGTCGACAAGACGCCCTGGGCGCACCTCGACATCGCCGGCACCGCCTGGGGTGTCGAGGAGCGCGACTACCAGGGGGGGAGCCTCGGCACGGGCGTCGGCGTGCGCCTGCTGGTCGAGTGGCTGGAGCGGCGGCTGGCGAAGTAGGCGCGGGCCCGGCGCAGTGCGCAGCCCGGCCCTATGATTGAGGCGATGCTGTCCGCGCTCGTGCTCTTCGTGCTGGCCCAGGAGAGCGCCGCTCCACCGCGGCGCGTGTTCGCGGAGCCCACGGCGGAAGAGCGCGCCGGGCACGCGGCCATGCTCGGCCTGCTCGAGGAGGTGCGCAAGAAGACGAAGCGCAACAACGCCTACCTCGGCGACCAGCAGCTCGAGAAGCTCGCCGAGTCGCGCGCCGCGCTCGATCCGGCCACGACCTCGCCGAAGACCCTGGCCAAGCTCGACTACGACTTCGGCATGAACTATCTGCGCCTCGGACGCGTGGACGAGGCGGTGGCGAGCCTGGAGGAGTGCTACCGGCGGCTCTCCGGGCATTTCCCGCGCGCCGAGTGGCCGCCCTTCGCCGAGCGCCTCGCCTACGACCTCGGCGTGGCCAGCATGCGCAAGGGCGAGAACGACAACTGCGTCGCGCGCCACACGGCCGAGAGCTGCCTCCTGCCGATCGAGAAGGGCGGAGTGCACGTCGACCAGGTCGGCTCGCGCGCGGCGCTGAAGTGGCTGCGCGAGTCGATCGCGACCAGCGGTGACGAGACGGTGCGGCTGTGCTCGCGCTGGCTGCTCAACATCGCCGCCATGACGGTCGGCGAGTATCCCGACGGGCTCGCCGAGTCGGAGCGCATCGACCCCTCCGTATTCGCCTCCGAAGCCGAGTTCCCGCGCTTTCCGGACCTCGCGCCCGAGCTCGGCCTGAACGACATGGACCTCTCCGGTGGCGCGATCCTCGAGGACCTCGACGGCGACGGACGGATCGACGTGTTCACCTCGAGCTGGGACACGTCCGAAGCGCTGAAGTACCACCGCAACCGCGGCGACGGCCGCTTCGAGGACCTCTCCGAGAGCGCGAATCTCGCGGGACTCTACGGCGGTCTCAACCTGCTCTCGGGTGACGCCGATTCGGACGGCTGGGTCGACGTGCTCGTGCTGCGCGGCGCCTGGCTGTTCGGCGCGCGCGGGCAGATCCCGAAGTCGCTGCTGCAGAACCGCGGCGGGCGGAGCTTCCTCGACGTCACGATCCGTGCCGGCCTGAACGAGCAGAGCTATCCGAGCCAGGCCGCGGGCTACGCCGACTACGACCTGGACGGCGACCTCGACCTGTACGTCGGTGCGGAGGCCAACGGCGAGAGCCCGTTCCCCGGTCAGCTCTTCCAGAACCAGGGCGACGGCACCTTCCGCGACGTGGCGCGCGCGGCGCGCGTCGAGAACGTGCGCTTCGCGAAGGGCGTGACCTGGGGCGACCACGACGGCGACCGCGACCCGGACCTCTACGTCACGAACCTCAACGCGAAGAACCGCCTGTACCGCAACAACGGCGACGGGACTTTCGACGACGTGGCCGAGGCGGCAGGGGTGACGAAGCCGACGAACTCCTTCCCGACCTGGTTCTTCGACTTCGACAACGACGGCGCGCTCGACCTCTTCGCCTCGTGCTACGAGCTCGTCGATCCGCAGGAGAGCCTGCGCCTCGGGCCGGTGGCCGGGAGCTACCTCGGGATCGAGCCGCCCGAGCTCGCCGCGCTGTACAAGGGCGACGGCAAGGGCGGGTTCGTGGACGTGGCGCGCGCGCGCAACCTGAAACGGCTGACGCTGCCGATGGGCGCGAACTTCGGCGACCTCGACAACGACGGTTGGCTCGATTTCTACCTCGGCACGGGCTACCCGGCCTACGACGGGCTGATCCCGAACGTGCTGTACTGGAACCGCGGCGGTGAGAAGTTCCTCGACGTCTCGGCCGCGGCGGGGGTCGGGCACCTGCAGAAGGGGCACGGCGTCGCCCTGGCCGACCTCGACCAGGACGGCGACCTCGAGCTCTTCGAGCAGATGGGCGGTGCGTATCCCGGCGACGGCTTCGGCGACACGCTGTACGAGAATCCGGGCAACGCGAACCGCTGGCTCGCGCTCGACCTCATCGGTGTGCGCTCGAACCGCAGTGCGTTCGGCACGCGCGTGCACGCCGAGTTCGTGGAGGACGGGAAGACGCGCCACGTGTGGCGCTGGGTCGGAACGGGCGGCAGCTTCGGCTGCAACCCGCTGCGCGTGCACCTCGGCCTCGGGCGCGCCGCGCGCGTGGCGCAGCTGACCGTGTACTGGCCGGCCAGCGATACGACCCAGACCTTCACCGACGTGGAGCCGGGGGCGACGCTCACGCTCGTCGAGGGCGCGCCCACCTTCACGCGCACGGAGCGCGCGCCCTTCCGCCTCGGCGGCACGCGCTGAGCCCGGCGCATGGGCGCACGACGCACGCTCGATCGGCTGATCTCGCGCGCGGGCCTGGGCTCGCGCGCGACGGCCGAGGAATGGATCCGCGCCGGACGGGTGTGCGTGAACGGGCGCGTCGTGCGCGCGGTGGAGACCTGGGTCGATCCCGAGCGTGACGTGATCGAGCTCGACGGGAAACCGCTCTCCTCGGCCGAGCGCCTGTACCTCGCGCTGAACAAGCCGCGCGGCTACCTGACGAGCCACGGCGACCCGCGCGAGCGGCGCACGGTCTACGCGCTGCTCGAGGGCCTGCCGGCCTGGGTCTTTCCCGTGGGGCGCCTCGACCGCGACACGAGCGGCCTGCTGCTGCTGACGAACGACTCCGACTTCGCCGAGCGCATCACGAACCCCGCCAGCGGGCCGGGCAAGCGCTACCGCGCGACCACGCGCCGACGCCTGGACGACGCGGCTCTGGCCGCGCTCGCCGCCGGTCCGGAGCTCGAGGACGGTCCGACCGCACCCGAGGATGTCGCCCTGGTCGGCCACCGCGGACCGACCAGCGTGGTCGAGCTGACCCTGCACGAGGGTCGCAACCGCCAGGTGCGGCGCATGTTCCTTGCCGTGGGCGCGCCCCTGAAGGAGCTGCGGCGCGTGGCGATCGGTCCGCTCGCGCTCGGCCCGCTGGCGAGCGGCGCCTGGCGGCCGCTCACGCGCGCCGAGCTCAAGGCTCTCGGCCTCGGGACGCCGCGGCACTAGTGGGGTGATTCAGAAGTTCCATAGATTAGTCGGCGCGTGCCCGCCGCTCACGCTCGAGCCGCACGGCGTTGGCCTTGGTGCAGTAGCGCTTGAGGCTGTCGAGGATCTGGTCCGCCGTC
>Ga0172373_10001449_pt1 | contig 38392 bp, 30 predicted proteins | sample Lak10m_2_FD_114546 | JGI IMG/M metagenome (GOLD analysis project Ga0172373, IMG submission 114546) | Freshwater microbial communities from Kabuno Bay, South-Kivu, Congo - kab_092012_10m | ecosystem: Environmental > Aquatic > Freshwater > Lake | place: Democratic Republic of the Congo... | reverse complement strand
TGTGCAATTTTATCAGAAACCGCTTCCTGACCTAATCTGCCAATGAGATCTTCGTAAGCCCGTAACATGTTGTCCCGTTCTGAACCTCCACGTTGAATAGTTAAGCAAGTCTGCCGAATTTTCTCTGGTGAGCAATCATCCTGAATTAATTCTCTGACCACTTCTTGATCCATAATTAAATTCACCAATGAGATGTATTTAACACGCACCAATTTCTTCGCAATCGCATAGGAAAGTTTAGATGTTTTATAGCAAACCACTTGAGGAACTTTTAAAAGAGCTGTCTCCAGGGTTGCTGTTCCGGAAGTAACGACGGCAAACTCTGCATGGGATAACACGTCATAAGTTTTCCCTGTCACCCATGTAACATCTTTCGAAAGAAATGGCTCATAAAATGCTTGATCCAAACCAGGTGCCCCGGCAATGACAACTTGATACGCTTTGAAATCGCTTACAGCCTCCAACATTAGGGGTAACTTTTTCTTGATTTCTTGCTTCCGACTTCCCGGAAGCACTGCAATGATTGGTCGATCTGACAATTTATTCTGCTGCAGAAAAAGTTCCTTAGCAATCTGTTTTACACGATAAGCTTGAATAGCATCAATCAACGGATTACCAAAATAATCTACTTCGTAATCAAACTTTTTATAAAAATCTGGTTCAAAGGGCAAAATAGCAATTAGTTTGTCAATATATTTCTTAATCGTAAAAACACGTGATTCTTTCCATGCCCATACCGTTGGAGAAATGTAGTGGATGGTTCTAAAACCGTTCATTTTTGCCCATTTAGCCATGCGTAAATTGAACCCCGGATAATCGACCATCAATACGATATCCGGCTGAAAATTCAAGATATCTTGTTTACAACGTTTAAAGTTCTTGAGAATGGCGCCTATATTCATCATCACCTCTGCAAAACCCATGAATGCTAGTTCCCTGTAGTGTTTTACCACCTCAACACCAGCTTCTTGCATCAAATCACCTCCCCAACCGCGACATATAATATCCTTTCTTTGTGACTGAAGTGAACGAACCAGGTTTGCTGCATGTAAATCACCAGAGGCCTCCCCTGCTATGATATAAATCTTTAGCGACATCTACATATATCCTCTATACAAGACATAAGGCACAAACAACAACGATGCAATCAATACCCCTCTTGAAAAATTAATACGATTATTTAACGCCAAATAGAACCAGATTAAATTTGAAACTACAGACATAGAAAGCAACTTGGTATGTGCAGATCGATCAATAAAAAACTGATCCCACAATACTCCAAATTGCAAATGCTCAATCCAGACCATCAATTGAATAACCAATGGCAAAAAAATCAACGGTGATATCAAGCCAACAAAGACACCAAGAATAAATTCTTTCGTGATGTTAATTCTCATAATTCTATAGTTTGTGTTGATTGTAAACTGTTGTAATCCGTCATATCAAACTGAGTAGGAACTATACTTGCATACCCCAACTCCATGGCATGCAGATCTGTACCCTCAATTTGATCGGGTGAAGAAAACTCTCCAGTCAACCAATAATATGGTCGACCAAATTGATCTAAACGCTTATCAAAACGATCGGCCCAAAAAGCATGTGCTTGCTTGCACCACTTGATTCCTTTCAAATCAGAAACTTTTACATCCGGAACATTAACATTGTAACATACATGTTTGGGCATTCCAGAACTTAAGACATGTTGAATTACCGCTTTGGCAACAACTTGAGCGCATGAAAAATCTGCCAAGGCATCAAAATTCTTTAAAGAAAAACCGATAGAAGGTATAGACTCCATAGCCCCTTCAACTGCAGCGGACATCGTCCCGGAGTAAAGCACATTTGTAGAAGTATTTTCACCGTGATTAATTCCTGAAAGAATTAGATCCGGTTTTCTTTTCAATACTTCATAGATTCCTAACTTGACGCAATCAACTGGAGTTCCTGAACAAGTAAATGATTGAACACCTTGAAACAAATCGACTTCCGTTAAGCGCAAGGGGTGATTTACCGTAATAGCATGCCCCATACCCGACTGTGGCTTATCTGGTGCAACAACAACGACATCTCCAAAATCTTGAGCTACAGCAATTAAAGACGCAATACCTTTTGCAGTGATCCCGTCGTCATTTGTCACAAAAATTAAAGGCCTCATTTCAATCCATGTTTAGTCAAACGAAAATACATGAAATGAAAAATTGCAATCTATTAAAAAAAATACTTTATCAACGCCCCATCGTTGACGATTAAACTCAGCTATTCAAATAAACCTAACCCAACCTTTCACCTCTTCTGCACACTAGGACCAGCTCGAAATAAACAAGTGAATATTTTTACACCAACGGACCTTTGGAATTGATTGAATCGACTAAATTTGTGGAAGATAGCACTATGAAAAGTACAGCACTTCTTTCCGATGTTAAACGCATAACACATGAAAACTTGGCATTGACCAAAAAACATTTCATGGAGTTAAGCACAGAACAATTAAATTGGAAAAAAGACAATCAGTCTTGGAGTATAAATCAGGTCTTTGCCCACTTGAATGCCTATGCTGCTTATTACAACCCAACTTTTCTAGACAAAATCAACACAACCACATTCAAAGAACCAACTGAGTTGTTTCATTCATCACCCCTTGGAAAGTCAGCTTGGGGATCTATGAAACTGGGTAATGCAAACAACGTAAAGCGAAAATTTAAAGCTCCAAAACTATACAACCCTACCACAAATTTATCGATTGATTTGAGCGAGACCATTAAAACATTCATGGAGGACCAACGAGACCTATTATCCATTATAGAAAAAAGTTTTGAGGTAAATATTCGCCGTATAAAAATACCCACATCGATTTCTAAATTAATTCGATTGAGGCTTGGTGATGCACTATACTTCGTTGTCTATCACAATGAAAGACATATGCAACAAGCCCTATCCATCTTGGCGCACCCAAACTTCCCGAAATAATGGAAAAATTTGCTTTTTGCTGTGTTCAATCAGCTCCACTTCGGGCTGATATGCGCGACAGTTCAGAAATGGTATCCCAATTACTTTTTGGCGAATTGGTGACCGTTTCATCACAAACAGAAATATGGTTCCAAGTTACCTCTTACCATGACGGTTATGTGGGCTTCTGTGATCCAAAACAATTAAAATTCATCTCAGAAAAAGAGGCTAAACGTTGGTTCGATCAACTGGATTTACAACCTCAAAAAACACGATCACTACAAACCCCTTGGGGAGAACAAACCTGTTTAATGGCGTCTTTCGTTAATCCAAAAGAAACAAATTTCTCGATTGGACCCTATGCATTTACTTGGAATGATTCGGCAGAAGAAAACAGACTTTTTTCTGCTATTGACTTTGCAAAAAAATACATAAATACTCCATATTTATGGGGTGGTAAAACGCCTTTCGGCATTGACTGTTCCGGGCTCACGCAGCAAGCATTTCGATTGACTGGAATTAATTTACCGAGAGATGCATCTGAACAATACCTTCACGGAACTCCTGTTGAATTTGATGATCGACAAGCGGGTGATGTCCCATTTTTTAGCAACAGCGAGGGAAAAATAATTCATGTCGGCATCTTAGATACCGTTGACACCATTATTCACGCCTCCGGCAGAGTTAAATGTGATCTATTCACGAAAGCAGGAATTGTTTCAAGTGAAACCAAAGAATTGTCCCACACTTTAATTGGTATAAAACGATTCTGAGTCTCGACAAAAGAAATAATAACGATATTCGCACAAAGTTTCTGAAAAAATGAAAATTCTCATTACCGGCGGCGCTGGTTTTATCGGCAGTAACTTAACCAAACGACTTGTTCAGGACGGGCATGACGTAGTAGTTGTCGACTCACTTTTACGTGGTAATAAATTAGACAAAGATACCTACTCAAAAATTGAGTTTTTGAAAGGTGATGTCCGTGATTTAGACCTATTGATTCGCGCAAGTAAAAATTGCGATTTGATTTTTCATTTTGCAGCAGTATTGGGTGTTGACATCGTAGCGGACAATCCGGTTGAAACCATGGATGTTGAAGTTATTGGCACACGCAACGTGGTTGAAGCAGCTACAATTAACAACGTAAAAAAAATCATGTATGCTTCAACGAGTGGAATTTACGGTCATTCAGCAATTGAAAACGCCTTAACAGAAGAGGTATTGGTGGACCCAAGAACGTCCTATGCAATGGCAAAGCGTTACAACGAAATTTATTTGGCTTCACATCACGAAGAAAAAGGGCTTCATGTCATTTCACTTCGCTTTTTTAATGTGTACGGTAAAAACCAAGATAACCGCATGGTTGTGCCTCGATTCTTTGAACAAGCAATTGCAGGTGAACCCATTACTGTTTTTGGTAGCGGCCTACAAACCAGAGACTTTACGTACATTGACGATACCGTTGAGGCTTGTGTTCAACTCATGGAAACGAACGGATGCCATATTGTTAATATAGCAAATGAGGCAGAATGGTGTATTAAAGAATTAGCTGAACAAATCAAAACCATCACGGGATCCTCATCAGAAATCATCTATCTGGAAGCCCCTAAAAAACGCTACGATTATGAGGTAGAACGACGCGTTGGTAGTTCAGAAAAATTGTTAGCGTTAACCTCATTCAAACCTAATACGACACTACCGGAGGGACTCAACCACATCTACAATCAAAATTATTCATCTAAATTGTGAACCAATTGATATGAGAGATCAAGAAATTTTCAACTTAATTCAAGACGAAAAAAATCGTCAACAACATGGCATTGAACTTATTGCGTCAGAAAACTTCGTAAGTGATGAAGTGATGCAAGCCATGGGAAGTGTACTAACAAACAAATACGCTGAAGGATTACCAGGTAAAAGGTACTATGGTGGTTGTGAAGTAGTCGATAAAGTTGAACAGTTGGCTATCGATCGACTTTGTCAACTCTTTGGCGCAACTTGGGCTAACGTTCAGCCTCACTCAGGCGCACAAGCAAATGCTGCTGTATTTTTAGCTTGTTTACAACCGGGAGATAAAATTCTTGGTTTTGATTTATCACATGGTGGACACCTCACTCATGGATCACCGGTAAACTTTTCTGGTAAATTATACAAACCGTTCTTTTACGGCGTAAAGCAAGAAACAGGTCTAGTTGATTACGACTTGATGGAAGAGGTAGCTCGACGAGAACAGCCTAAAATGATCATTTGTGGAGCTTCAGCATACAGTAGAGATTGGGATTATGCACGTATCCGAAAAGTAGCAGATGAAGTAGGAGCGTTGGTTTTGGCTGATATCTCCCACCCTGCTGGACTTATTGCTGCTGGTTTATTGAATGACCCTTTGGAGCATTGTCATATTGTTACATCTACAACACATAAAACATTACGTGGACCAAGAGGTGGGATCATTATGATGCGCCACAACTTCGAAAATCCATTTGGTCTGAAGTGGAATAACGGAAATTTAAAATCGATGGGAGCACTTTTGGATGCAGCAGTCTTCCCGGGTATTCAAGGTGGTCCATTAGAGCACGTAATTGCTGCAAAGGCAGTTGCATTTGGTGAGGCACTCTCTGAAAATTACAAAGCCTATATGCAACAAGTAAAACAAAATGCTGCTGCTATGGCTGAAGCGTTCGTTGCTAAAGGATATAACATTATTTCAGGTGGTACAGATAACCACAGTATGTTAATTGATTTACGTTCTAAAGGTGTAACCGGAAAAGACGCAGAAAACGCCTTGGTTCGTGCCGATATTACGGTAAACAAGAACATGGTTCCATTTGATACAGAATCGCCATTTGTTACTTCAGGGATTCGCGTAGGAACACCAGCTATCACATCGCGTGGAGTTAAAGAAGACACCATAAAGATTGTTGTTGATTTAATTGATCGTGTACTTATGAATCATACCAATGAAGAAGTGATTCAGGAAGTTCGAAAAGAAGTGAATGCATTGATGGGTAATCGCCCGCTCTTTCAATGGTAAAGAAATGTAAGGTGGCCCAGTGCCACCTTTTTTGTTTCATAACATGTTCAATACTCCACTACAGAAAGAACACATATTCCAAAAAGCATTGAAAAGCGAAACACCTACATCCCCACTTGTTTCCTCCAGCTGGCTTAGAAAAAATCTTGAAGATCCAGATTTAATAATATTGGATGCAAGTACCTTAACTGTTCATGAACAGGAATCGATATGCTTTAATACTGTTTGTATAGCACACGCTCAACATATTGATATTAATGGTGAATTCAGTGATCATTCTAGTCCATTTCCTCATACTTTTCCAACACCACTTCAATTCGAAAGAAATTGTCGCTTAATGGGGATTAATACATCAAGTATTATTGTGGTTTATGATAATCTAGGTATTTATTTTAGTCCACGTGTATGGTGGATGTTTAAAGCAATGGGACATCATCAAGTTTACGTCCTTGACGGCGGCTTACCCGAATGGATGAGCAAAAAATATGAAACAGCCCAACAATATAAAATTAGGACTACATTGGGGAACTTTACCGCTCAATTTAACACTTCCTTTTTAAAACAATTCAACGACATCCAAGCCAATATTCATTCTGAAGAAAACGTGATTATCGATGCACGGACGAATGAGCGGTTTCTTGGACACAAAAGTGAACCTAGAGCTGGCTTAAAATCAGGCAATATCCCAAAATCAATTAATATACCATTCGAATCAGTTTTGACTCAAGGAAAACTCAAATCTATAGCCGAACTTTTAGAACTATTCAAACCAATAAACACGGCTAATAAACCATTGATTTTTTCTTGTGGGTCTGGAGTAACTGCATGCATTGTTTTAATGGCAGCATATAGCTGTGATCTTGGACCCTGCAGTTTGTATGATGGGTCGTGGACTGAATATGCTACCTTGACGAAAGATCAAGAAACCTAAGAATCAGATCTTACGTTGCAGACTGATTTTTAATGATTTTCCAAAATAATTTAGGGAGAAAGCGTTTTATATAAACTGCCAAAATCTCTTTGTTGCCAATTAACACTTCTTTTGATTTTCTTTCAGTCGCCTTCAAAATTTGTTGAACACATTGATCGACCGGCATACCCGTCTCTTGATTGTGATCCAATACCCCATGTTGTTGCCCGGAAGCATTTAAAGCATGAACAGAAATATTTGTATTGATTTTACCCGGACAAACCATGGTTACAAAAATGTCATGATCTGCTTCTTCTAGGGCGAGACTTTCATAAAAACCATGCAATGCATGCTTTGACGCACTGTAGGCTGATCTCAAATAAAACCCAAACTTTCCTGCAATACTGGACATCACAATGAATTGTCCCCCTCCCTGCTTTCTCATGAATGGTAATACAGCTTTAGTTAAAGCTACATTACCGAAGTAATTGATTTCCATAATTTGACGATCAACTGCTAAACTGGTTTCTAAGGCCGTTGCCCGTTGACTTAATCCGCCATTATTAATCAGGATATCTATTCGGCCAAACTTGGCTATAACTTGTTCAACTGCCTCGTCGAAACTGGATGAGTTCGCCAAGTCTAAAGGTAGAACTAAGTGATTATTGGGTGATAATCGCTGGCTTAAATCCTCCAACTTATCTTTGCTTCGGGCCGAAAGTATCAAACGTGCTTGTTGACGATCAAGTTGTTTACACAATTCTTCGCCTATTCCAGATGATGCTCCGGTAATCCAGATTACTTTATCAGCAAAATACGTTCCCATTCGACCAAAATTAGCTATTCATTCTTAAAGGCAAATACCTATTAAACTTTTTACACAAGTAGATTGAAATTGAATCGGTATAATGATTTCTCAAAATCATTACTTTTGAAAGAAAAAAGGGCATGAATACGACCACCATAGCAGACCATTTCTCCGAATCAGCTCAAGTATTGGCATCATTTTCAACGGTCGAAAATTTTGAGAAAATCGCGCAGGCGGCTGCCCTTATGTTAAAGAGTATTCAACAATCTGGTAAAATTTTCAGTTGTGGTAACGGAGGGTCAATGTGCGATGCCATGCATTTTGCCGAAGAACTTTCTGGTCGTTATCGAAATGACCGACCTGCGATTGGAGCCATTGCCATTGCTGATCCAAGCCATATCAGTTGTGTTGGAAATGACTATGGTTACGACTTCATTTTTTCGCGTTACCTTGAAGCATTGGGAAGGCCCGAGGACACCTTGTTAGCCATTTCTACCTCAGGTAATTCTGTGAATGTATTCCATGCAGTTAAATACGCAAAATCAATTGGCATGAGGGTTGTGGCCCTAACAGGTAAAGATGGTGGAAAGATAGGACCGCTTGCTGACGTTGAAATCAGAGCACCTCAAAGCAACTATGCTGATCGAGCGCAAGAAATACACATCAAAGTAATTCATGCACTAATTGATCAAATCGAATCCAATCTTTAGTTTCTAGTAGTTAAAAACTTGTGCATAACGAAGTGATTTAATTCACATTCTACAGATACTAAACTGAATAAATCACTAAATTTGCCGCTTTCTGCAAAGATGTCAAACCAAAGTTTACAAGAGACGGTTAAAGGAATTTTTTCTGCTTATTTAGAGCAGCACAGTCACCGAAAAACACCGGAACGCTTTGCCATACTTGCAGAAATATATAATTACGAAGGCCATTTTGATGTAGAATCTTTATACATTAAAATGAAGAATAAGAATTATCGTGTTTCCCGTGCAACCCTCTACAATACAATCGAATTACTTTTGGCTTGTAACCTTGTACGCAAACATCAATTCGGGAAAAATATCGCTCAATTTGAAAAATCACATGGAAGCAAGCAACATGACCACGTTATTTGTACGGATACCGGTGAAGTTATTGAATTTTGTGACCCGAGAATCCAAACCATAAAGGCAACAATTGAAGAAGTTTTTGGTGTAAAAATTCATCACCACTCTCTTTACTTTTATGGAACAAAACAAGAAAGCGCGTCAAAATGAATTTAAAATTTACAGCTGATACCAATACGACAGGCGTTATCATTTATGCTTTAACAGGTAAAGTGCTAACCGAGGTTGATTTGGAGTTACTGGCTAAAGAATTTGAAAATTCGGACAAGCTAACGTCGAATATTGTGTTCAATTTTAAGGAATTAGAACACCTGAATTCGACAGGAATCAACTTCTTGATTCGCACATTAACTAGACTTCGAGTAAACAACCGGGAACTTGTTTTATGTCAAGTAGCTGGTAATGTCAAACGATTGTTTGAAGTTTCCAAAATTGATACCATTTTCAGTGTTTTCGACTCAACAGAAGACGCATTAAATTTCTTTAATAATTAATACATGAAGGTAGATGTACTTTTAGGTTTACAATGGGGTGATGAAGGCAAAGGAAAAATTGTCGATGTTTTAACCCCTGAATACAACATCATCGCTCGTTTTCAAGGCGGACCAAATGCCGGTCACACCCTTGAATTTGAAGGTATCAAGCATGTGTTACATACCATTCCATCAGGAATATTCCACGACCATGTAATCAATTTAGTTGGTAACGGTGTAGTAATTGACCCTGTGATTTTTCAAAAAGAATTGGAAAAATTAGCTCCTTTTAATATTGATTTTAAAAACAGGTTGATTTTATCCAAAAAAGCACACTTAATTCTTCCTACGCACCGCCTGTTAGATGCTGCGTCAGAAAGTGCAAAAGGAAAGAATAAAATTGGATCTACTTTAAAAGGAATAGGTCCGACTTACATGGACAAAACAGGACGTAATGGATTACGTGTTGGAGACATATTTTCGCCAAATTTCAAGGAAAAATATGATGCGCTTGTCGAAAAACATATTGGTATGTTAGCGCATTACCCAGATTTTGAATACGATATTACTGAATACGAGACACCTTGGTTAGAGAGTATCGCGTCACTTCGTGAATTGACTGCAGTTGACAGTGAATTGTACATCAATGACGCGTTGAAATCAGGCAAAAAAATATTGGCAGAAGGAGCGCAAGGTACAATGCTAGACATTGATTTTGGAACATATCCTTTTGTAACATCATCCAATACAGTTACAGCAGGAACATGCACTGGTCTTGGTGTTGCTCCGACAAAAATAGGTGATGTGATCGGTATATTCAAGGCTTATTGCACACGCGTTGGTAGTGGTCCTTTCCCTACCGAATTACATGATGAAGTTGGCGAAGCAATCCGTAAAGAAGGTCGTGAATTTGGTGCAACAACAGGTCGACCAAGAAGATGTGGATGGTTAGACATTCCTCAAATGAAATATGCAATCATGGTGAACGGCGTAACCGAATTATCCATGATGAAAGCCGATGTTTTAAGCATATTTGAAGATATTGAGGTTTGTACACATTATTTAATTAATGGTGAACGTGTTGACCACTTCCCTTTTGATGTAACTGACGTCGATATCACGCCAGTATATGAGAAGGTAAAAGGTTGGAATTGTGACCTAACAGCCTTAGACTCTTATGCTAGTGCTCCTCAGGCTTTAAAGGATTACGTTACCTACCTCGAAAATTTATTAGAGGTTCCAATTACGACTGTTTCTGTTGGTCCTGATCGTAAACAGACTTTAGCAACACGATAATTGAAAACAGGTACACATAAAACTATTGCGCTTTTCATAAGCGCATTTTTTTTTACCGTAAGTCACCTCTTCGGTCAATCGAAAAAATTGGTGTTACTTCCGGGTACCGAAAAAGTTATTTACTCCAAGAAATCAGGAACGCATAAGTTGGTAGGAACAGTAAGTTTTACCTATCAAAAAAACACTATGTATTGCGATTCTGCGTATTACAATGAGCGCAGACATGAAGTACGAGCCTATGGTAACGTACACATTCTTAAGGATGGAATTAACCTCTATTGCGATTCGATGTATTATAACGGTAATCAAAAAAAAGGAATGCTGTGGAGTCATGTTACTGTGCGTGACATGGAATATAAACTTACCACGGACTCACTTGAATATCGCGCAGAAAAAGGTCAAGCGATCTATCGAAATTGGGGCAGAATAGAAAGTAGTACATCCAATGAATTATTAACGAGCAAGGTAGGTTACATGTATCCACAAAGCAAAAACATGTTTTTTAGTCAACAGGTTAACTATAAAAAAGACGAGCTGACCATATCAACCGACACCTTACAATTCAACTATTCGAAGCAAAAAACATTTTTTTACGGTCCAACAACCATCCGACAAAAAGAAACAAAAATGCGCTGTGAACGTGGATGGTATACTATTAAGACAGAGGAAGGATGTCTCATGCGTCAGGCATCTATTGATGACCCAAATAAATTTGTTAGCGGCGACACCTTATACCATCACGGTAAATTAAAAAAATCAATTGGCCAAGGACATGTTTTTTACAAAGACAAAACCTCGGGGAATGAATTTAGTGGAAACCTGGCTCTAAATGATGAACTGAAGGGATTTACGCTGTTAACGGGTAAACCATTGGTAAAAAAGATTCAACAAAAGGACACATTGTATATTGCTGCGGATACGATTAAAAATCTATTGGATGGTAAGGGCAAAACTCAGCTAACACAATGCTATAACCACACCATGCTTTATAGCAATACCTTACAAGCAAAATGTGACAGTCTAATTTTTAAGGAAAAAGATTCCATCATCCAACTCTTTACGCAACCTATTGTATGGACTGGAAACACCGAATTAAAGGGGAAAAAAATTGATATTCATTTGCAGGATACATTAATAAATCGAATCATAGTTTCGGAACAAGCGAGTGTAGCCATGGAGGTTGAACCAGGTAGTTATTACAATCAATTAAGTGGTAAAACGATCACGAATTACTTCGAACAAAATAAGCTGCATCATGCTGTCATCAATGGAAATGCCAAAACCATCTATTTCCCTGTAGAGGAGCAAAAAAACGACACTTCAGTTGTACTCAAGCGATTAGGAATGAACAAATTATTGTGCAGTCGCATGACCGTCTACTTGGATAGTGGTGAAGTTAAATCCATCACCTATTTTGAAGAGCCTGAAGGATATTTTTACCCAATCGAGCAACTACAAGAAAAGGATAAATACCTTGAAAATTTCAGTTGGACAGCTGCCTTAAGACCAAAAAACTGGAAACACCTCAGAAATCAAACAAAATAAGGATTAGTTGGAATTTCCGTTTTCCAATTCAATATCCCAACGTGTAACGCGTTGAACTCCTTCTACCGCTTCAAATTTACGAACAAGTTGCTCTAAGTGTTCAGTGTCAAATACCATAACCTTAATTCGTCCTTCAAAGATGCCATCTTCACTTTCAAATGAGATTGATTTCATGTTGACGTTATGCTGCTTTGAAATGATTTCCGTTAATTGATTCACCAAACCTAGTTTATCAATTCCAACAATTCGAATTGCAGCAGGACGTTCAACTAAATCTTGCGTTTTCCATTTCGCATTGATACAACGGTATGCCATTTTAGACATCAATTGTTCGGCATTTGGACAATTATTTCGATGAACCTTTATGCCTTCATTTATCGTAATAAAGCCAAAAATTGGATCACCGGGGATTGGATTGCAACAAGCTGCCATTTGGTATTGGATATTCTTGAAATCCTCACCAATAACCAGTGTGTCCTCCTTTTTATTTATTTTTTCGTATACTTCTTTCTCGCCTTTCGAACGGGTTACATGAGTCGTTTTCTTGTCTAGTTGTAACATACCGTTCTTGTTATCAATTTCTCTCAAACGAGCTAAATCAATTTTACCTTTTGCGATACGAAAGTACATTTCCGTAACTGAAGGTAAATTGAAATAACGCTCCAAGAAAGTTATATTCTCGGAAATGAAACGAATGTTGTGTTGTTTGAATTTGCGCTCTAGTAATTCTTTACCATCTTGGGCAATTTGTTTACGCTCATCATTTAAAGATGCTTTGATCTTCTGTTTGGCGCGCGCTGAACTCACGAATCTCAACCATTCTTCGTTTGGTTTTTGTTTAGGCGAGGTAATGATTTCTAGCTGATCTCCACTATGCAATTGATAACTCAACGGAACTAGCTTGTTATTCACTTTTGCACCAATACATTTATCTCCGATGTCTGTATGTATATCATAAGCGAAATCGAGAATTGTAGAGCCATTTGGCAATACCCGTAGATCTCCTTTAGGAGTAAATACATAAATTTCATCAGCGAATAAATTCATCTTGAACTCATTCACAAAATCCATTGCACTTACATCAGGATTTTCCATTAAATCGCGAATTTCCGCAATCCAGCGATCAAATTTGCTTTCTTCGCTGTTGTTCTCCTTGTACTTGTAATGAGCTGCGAGACCTTTTTCAGCTATTTCGTCCATTCGTTTGGATCGAATTTGAACTTCTATCCATTTCCCTTGCGGTGACATCACCGTGGTATGTAACGATTCATAACCATTTGCTCTAGGAGTAGAAATCCAGTCCCTCAAACGATCCGGACTAGGTTGATAAAAGTCGGTTACAATACTATAGATTCTCCAACAATCTGGCTTTTCGAGTTCTACCGGAGTATCAACAATTACACGAATAGCAAATACATCATAGACTTCCTCAAAAGGAATGTTTTTTGAGTTCATTTTTCGCCAGATGGAAGAAACCGTTTTGGTTCGGGCTTTTACATCAAAGACATAGCCCTCATGGGTTAGTGCATCTTTGATTGGTTGTACAAAGCGACGAATAAACCTGTTACGCGCATCTTTCGAAGATTTTAATTTACCTTCAATGTCTTGGTAAACCTCAGGTTCACTATACATCATTGATAAATCTTCTAACTCACCTTTGATGGTATACAACCCCAGTCTATGTGCCAGTGGAGCATATAGAAATTTGGTTTCTGAGGCAATTTTCAATTGCTTATCAGCACGCATACTACCCAAGGTACGCATGTTGTGCAGTCGGTCAGCCAATTTGATTAAAACCACACGAATATCATCCGAAATGGTAAGAATCATTTTCCTGAAGTTTTCGGCTTGAATAGATGCATTCTCGTCAAAAACTTCAGGAATCTTTGTCAATCCATCGATGATTCTCCTTGCTTTCTCCCCAAACAGATCCTCAATATCTTGCAAAGTGATGTGTGTATCCTCAACTGTATCATGTAACAAGGCACAAGCTATGGAAAGTGCACCGAGCCCCATTTCCTCTGCACAAATTCGCGCTACAGCAATTGGATGATAGATATAAGGTTCCCCTGATTTCCTGCGCATATCTTTATGTGCTTCAACAGCCACATCAAATGCTTTTCGAATCATCTTGGTGTCTTGCGCAGAACGATCCTTTGTTGCTCGCAACAACCCCTTGAATGCATTTAGAATTTCTTTTCTTTCTTGCTCAAGGTCTATCTGCGGAAAATCTTTAGGGGCACTCATAATCTAATGAATTATTTTGCAGGTAATAATTTTGTACTTACCTCACCAAATCCGATTCTAATTCCGTCTTTGATGCTGTAACCACGCATGATTACCGTATCGTTATCTAAGATAAACTTTCTTTCTGTTCCGTCATTCATCTGAAGTGGTTTAGTTCCCTTCCATGCCAATTCAAGCATAGAACCATATGAATCTGGAGTTGGTCCAGAAATAGTTCCTGATCCCATAAGGTCACCACAACGCACATTACATCCGTTTACTGTATGGTGAGCCAACTGTTGGGCCATATTCCAATACATGTACCTGAAATTCGACTTGCTGATCGTTGTTTCTTCTGCTTGCTCTGGTTTTATAGCCACTTCAAGTTGAATATCATACGATTTTTGTCCCTCAAACTGCAAGTAGTCCAGCACTTTTGGGTCTTGTGTTGGTGTATCTACTCGATAAGGTTGAAGTGCGTCTAACGTAACAATCCATGCAGAAATAGAGGATGCAAAATTCTTCGCTAGGAAAGGTCCAAGTGGAACATACTCCCATTTTTGGATATCACGTGCCGACCAGTCATTGAACAAACACATACCGAAAATATAGTCTTCAGCTTCCGCAGTCGAAATAGAATCACCCAGTGGTTTACCATCATAAGTAAAGAAACCCATTTCAAGTTCAAAATCCAACTGTTTAGTTGCTGAAAAAATTGGATCTTGATCGTCTGCAGGTTTAATTTGACCTTTTGGACGATGGATTGATTCTCCTGATAAAATCACCGAACTAGCTCTTCCGTGATACCCTACTGGTATCCACAACCAGTTTGGTAACAAGGCATTAGCGGGGTCACGAAACATAACACCAACATTAGTTGCATGTTCTTTACTCGAATAGAAGTCTGTGTAATCGCCTATTTGAATTGGCATACACATCTCGACTTGGTCAGTCGATATTAAAACTTGACCAACATGATGTTCATTGGTTTGAAGATCTTTTTGATTGACATCCAATAATTTAGAAATTCGATTTCTTAATTGACGTGTTGCAGCCTTACCTTTTTTCATTAAATTATTCAAGAAAGGTGCATCAAAATCAGCGGCATCAAATGGAAGATTTTCAAGATACCCTAAAACATAAAGTGTTTTTAGGTCTAAAACATGATCTCCAATCCTAACCCCAACACGAGGTGTTAATTGAGATGTTTTAAAAACACCAAAAGGTAAATTCTGAATTGGAAAATCAGAATTCTCCGGAACACTTACCCACGATTTCAACGCAGGATCATTAGCAGCAATGTGTGACATAATTAATGTGATTCTTTTAAATATACAAATTATACGTTAAAACGGAAATGCATGATATCTCCATCTTCAACTACATATTCTTTTCCTTCAACCTTGAAACGACCAGCATCTTTTACTGCGCTTTCTGATCCAAGTGTTGTGTAATCTTCATACTTCATTACCTCAGCACGAATGAACCCTTTTTCAAAATCGGTATGTATTACTCCTGCGGCTTGTGGAGCAGTCATACCCGTTTTAATTGTCCAAGCTCTTACTTCCTTTTCACCAACAGTAAAATAAGTTTGCAAATTAAGTAAGGCATAGGCTGAGCGAATCAGTCGATTCACACCAGGTTCATCCAAGCCTAATTCATCTAAAAACAATTGACGCTCTTCGTAGGTTTCAAGTTCCATGATATCCGCCTCAATTTTAGCACCGATAACCAGCACTTCAGCCTCTTCATCCTTTACAGCTTCACGAACACGTTCCACGTAAGCATTACCTGTTTTCACAGAAGCTTCGTCTACGTTACACAAATACATAACTGGTTTAGATGTAATCAATTGAAACCCTTTAACGAATACCATCTCTTTCTCATCAAACTCAAGTGCTCGAACAGATTTCCCTTGTTCAAGTCCTGCTTTAATTCGAAGAGCGACCTCATTTTCTTTAACCACATCCTTGTCACCTGATTTCAACATACGTGCAACAGAAGCAATACGTTTCTCAATGGTTTCAAGATCTTTCAGTTGTAATTCAATATCAATGATTTCCTTGTCTCGAATAGGATCAACACTACCATCAACGTGAACGATATTGCCATCATCAAAACACCTTAATACATGGATTATAGCATCTGTTTCTCTGATATTTGCCAAGAACTGATTCCCCAAACCTTCTCCTTTGGACGCTCCTTTTACTAGACCTGCAATATCGACAATTTCCATAGTGGTTGGAACCACACGTTGAGGATTTGCAAGGCGTTCTAATTCACTTAACCTGGTATCCGGAACAGAAATTGTTCCAATATTGGGCTCAATTGTACAAAAAGGAAAGTTTGCGGACTGCGCTTTTGCATTCGACAAACAATTAAAGAGGGTGGATTTACCAACATTTGGCAATCCAACTATACCGCATTTCAATGACATCTGCTAAATTTTGAACAAATATAATTAAACCTAAAAATGAAGAATACGGATTCTTTTGATTTCACAGAATGAATTAACTTCGTTTTTTAATATACACATCATGGCTATACTTTTTGGATTATTAACTGGCCTGCTAATTCTTGGTATGTACGGTCTTACGCTTCCCAAAACTGTTTCTTTCAAACGAGACATTAGCATAAACAAGACTCCGGAAACAATTTTTCCTTTTATTCAAGACTTGACCTGTTTCTCCAAATGGAATGCATGGATTGATCGCGACCCTAGCATGAAGATGCATTTTACAGGTGAACCAGGTACACTTGATTCAACTTTTTCATGGAAGGGAAATAGACAAGTCGGACAGGGCTCCATAACCCTTTCCGAACTTGAGGTTAATAAGTCGGTGACGTATGCCTTGACATTTGGTAAAAACACCAGTGCAACCTGCAAAATTTCTCTACAAGCTGAAGAAGCGAGTTGTTTGGTGGTATGGGAATTTAACAATGTAATCGGATTCAACCCATTTCTGCGTGCCATTGGACATGTATTCAAAAAAATTATTGCAAAAGACTATGAAGTAGGACTTCAAAAATTGAAACTTCTTGTTGAAGATTCGGCTTCAAATAAACAATGAACATTTCGTGTTAATAAATTAACCAGTTAACCCGAAGAACTTGATACAAAACCCCTAATTTTGCGGAAGTTTAACTTACTCAGCATTGCAAATTGTAATGCATTGAAAAACATAAGATATGGTTCAAGACATTTTTGAAAAAATCAAAGCGAACAGAGGTCCAATCGGACAGCACGCAAAGGAATCTCATGGTTACTTTACTTTCCCTAAACTAGAGGGAGCTATTGGTCCACACATGGTATTCCGTGGAAAGAAACGATTAAACTGGAGTTTAAATAACTATTTAGGTCTTGCAGACCATCCTGAGGTTCGTGAAGCAGATGCGAAAGCTGCAGCTGAGTTCGGACTTGCGGCTCCGATGGGGGCTAGAATGATGAGTGGTAACTCAAACTACCACGAGCAATTAGAAACTGAACTTTCAGCTTTTGTTCAAAAAGAAGATTCGATACTTTGTAATTTCGGATACCAAGCGATGGTTTCGGCTATTGATTGTTTGGTTGACAGACGTGATGTAATTGTGTATGATGCTGAATCTCACGCATGTATCCTTGATGGTGTTCGCTTACACATGGGAAAACGTTATGTTTTCAAACACAACGACATTGAAGATTGTGAGAAGCAACTTGAACGAGCAACAAAATTAGCAGAAGAACAAGGAGGTGCGATCTTGGTGATTACTGAAGGTGTTTTCGGTATGCGTGGGGACCAAGGTAAATTGAAAGAGATCGTTGAATTAAAGAAAAAATTCAACTTCAGGTTGTTTGTTGATGACGCTCATGGAATTGGTACTTTAGGTAAAACTGGTGCAGGAACAGGAGAGGAACAAGGTTGTCAAGATGGAATCGATGTATACTTCGGTACATTCGCTAAGTCTTTTGGATTAATTGGTGGATTCATTTCTTCTGATGAGCAAGTTGTTGAATACTTAAGATACAACATGCGTTCTCAAATTTTCGCAAAAGCAATGCCAATGCCTTTAGTGGTTGGTGCATTGAAGCGATTAGAGTTGATGCGTAACCACCCAGAATTTAAAGCTAAATTATGGGAAATTACGAACGCTTTACAAACTGGTTTAAAAGATGCTGGATTCGATATCGGTCCAACTGACTCTTGTGTAACACCAGTGTATATGAATGGATCAATCCCTGAGTCAACGAATTTGATTTATGACTTACGAGAAAATTACAATATTTTCTGTTCTATGGTGGTTTACCCTGTTGTTCCTAAAGGAATGATCATTTTACGATTAATCCCAACAGCGGTTCACACCTTGGAAGATGTACAATATACGATTGAATCTTTCTCGAAAATTGTTGGCAAACTAAAAGCTGGCGAATACATGTCTGACAAGATTGCTTCAGTATAAATTATACATAGACATTTTGAAAATGGCTGCCATTTCGGTAGCCATTTTCATTTTCTATTAATCCTTGTATCTTATGGAAAAAGAATTTGATTTGGATAGTGAATTGACTCGCTTACTGAAATGCATTGAGTTGGAAGCTGATGAAGAACGTAGACGCTTTACGGCAAACGACACACAATCGTTAAAGGCCCTGCGAGCATCAGGCTTAGCCCTCTTCCCGATCAGAATTAACAACAAACGTTTTGGACTCGCAGATTATCCTGAAATAGGATTTAGTCTTCCTTTCAATAGTGAATATAACTCCTTTAAAGACGGTGCATTAATTGAAGTGTTTTGTGCAGATGAACAACCAGTTAAGGCCGTATTATTGTATTTATCTGGAGGAAAAGGTGAAATCCGCATGTTTGCTCCAGATTTCCCAGATTGGATTGAAGATAAAGGTGTAGGAATTAAACTTATCCCTGATCAGCGTACTACTTCAAAAATGACAGCTGCCATCGAGGCAATCAATGCCGATAAAAATCTTCTTCAACTCTTTGTAGCAACACGCAGTAAAATCGAGGAAGATCAATTAGAAATAACCCACATTCCTATTTGGGAAAACAACAACCTAAATCAAAGTCAACAGCAAGCAATCGAATCGCTTATTGCAAGTCAATCAAAGATTTCAATCATTCACGGTCCGCCCGGAACAGGAAAAACAACCACATTAGCCGAATTGATTCATCAATGCGCTACCCTAAACATGCGCATTATGGTTGCTGCACCAAGTAATACAGCGGTCGACAACTTGGCAAAGAAACTCATCCAAAATTACCCCAAACTTCGTATCCTGAGATCGGGGAATCAAACCAAAGTAGACGAAATAGTTTATCAGCATACACCAGAGGGTAGGTTCATAACAAGCAAAGCCTATAAAGAGATAAAACGATTAAAAATAAAAGCCGAGGAATATCGAAAAATGGCTAATACGTATAAAAGAAACTTTGGCAAGCAAGAACGTGAACAGCGAAATTTACTTTTTAAAGAAGTCAAACAAATCCGTTCGGACATCAAACGCACAGAACACCAACATCTCGAGCAACTGTTTGAGGAGGCGCAAGTAATTTTAGGAACACCTATCGGTTTGTCAGACATCAACATGGAACGTCAATTCGATTTATTGTTGATTGATGAAGCCGGTCAATGCCTTGAACCCCTAGCCTGGTGCATTATCCCCTCGGCAAAACGAACTATTCTCTGTGGCGACCACTTGCAACTCCCCCCTACTGTTCTCAGTGAGAATGCAAAACGACTTGGATTTAACCTATCTATTCTCGAAAAATGTTTTCCCGCTGCAGGTTCAACCTACTTATTGGACACACAATACAGAATGCATGAAAAAATCGTTGCATTTTCAAACGCATACTTTTATAACGGTAGACTTAAGACTTGTACAACATACCAGGACACCTCTCATGATATGATTTTCTTCGATACCGCGGGTACAGGCTTCGAAGAGACCTATGATGCCGATCAAAATAGTTTAACCAACAATGGTGAAATCGAATTAATCGAAAAAGTTATTGAACATTTTCAATTTACCTCAGAAAATACCGCAATCATTTCGCCTTATGCTGCACAAGTAAATTTGCTAAAAACGACCTTTTCTGGATTTCGCTGTTCAACTATAGACAGCTTTCAGGGGCAAGAACAAGACAACATAATCTTATCTTTAGTACGGTCAAATGATGATGGAACAATCGGATTTCTAAGTGATTATAGACGCATGAATGTTGCCATGACACGTGCCAAAAAATCGCTCATCATCTTTGGTGATAGCGCCACTCTGGGTAGTGATACATTTTATCAAGCGTTAATTTCTCATTGTGAAAGTACAGCATGTTACAAGAGTGCCTTTGAAATCTTATATGCTTAACTTATTTTTCTGTTACTTTTGACGACTTTCGGGTTATACATTTAACTTTAAATCGCTTACATGCAAAACGTTTTACTTTCAATTGTTTTTTTGTCACTTTCTTTAATATCCTATGCACAACGTAGACAAAAAGACCGCAATGAAAACAATCCAATTACAAACTTTTTCGAAGCTGGAGACTTTACCTTAAGTAAAGGTTTGTTCAACGCATACGAACAAGATAATCGCTGGTATTTTGAAATCCCAGACTCCTTATTGAATCGTGAAATCATGGCCATAACACGCTTTACAAAAACTGCAGCTGGATCATATTCTTACGGTGGAGAGGAGGTTAATTCACAAGTTGTAAAATGGGTTAAACACAAAGAAAACACCCTGTTTTTGAAGAGTATAACCTACGTCACAACCTCATCTGATAGTACAAAACCCATTTACAAAGCCGTAAATAACAGTAATGCAGATCCTATTATAGGCGCTTTTGAGATTAAAGTAGATAATTCCTCCATGTCTTATTTGATTGATGTTACGGATTATTTCAACTCAGAAAATCTGACATTTAGTTTACACCCAATGTTCAAAGAAACATTTAAATTGAACAGCCTACAAGCTGATAAATCTTACATCAACACAATTAAAAGTTTTCCGATAAACACAGAAGTGAAGACAGTTAAAACTTACGATGCTATAAGTTATTCACTAACAGACCCGGGCACACCAATTCCAGCAGGATCCTATTCAGGATTTGTGACGTTAGAATTTAACACGTCATTTTTATTATTGCCGAAAAATCCGATGAAGGTTAGGTACTTCGATCAGCGTGTGGGGTATTATGCAAATGAATTAGTAGCCTTTGAAAATGACTCTCACGAGGCAACATCCAAAACTTTTGCAGTGCGATGGAGACTTGAACCGAAGAACGAAGCAGATGCAAAAAAACAAAAACAAGGTGAGCTCATTGAACCCCTAAAACCAATCGTTTACTATATTGATCCTGCTGCACCTGAGAAATGGAGACCATACTTGAAGGCTGGAATTGATGATTGGAATAAAGCCTTCGAAAAAGCCGGTTGGAAAAATGCGATTAGAGGTGAATATTGGCCAGAAAATGATTCAACCATGAGTTTGGAGGATGCACGTTTTTCAGTGGTACGTTATTTTGCTTCAGACATTGAAAATGCTTATGGTCCAAACATACATGACCCCAGAAGCGGCGAGATTCTAGAAAGTCATATCGGCTGGTATCACAATGTTATGCGGTTATTACATGACTGGTATTTGATACAAGCATCCATGAGCGATGAACGAGCACGAAGTAGAACATTTGATGATGAGTTAATGGGTCAACTCATTCGGTTTGTATCTTCTCATGAGGTAGGTCACACCCTTGGTTTAAGGCATAATATGGGGGCTAGTTACGCAACACCTGTTGAAAAATTAAGGGATCCTGAATGGTGCAAACAATTCGGACATACTTCTTCGATAATGGATTATGCGCGATTCAATTATGTTGCTCAACCAGAGGATAGTGTAAAAGATCTTTTTCCCAGAATAGGCGACTATGATGATTGGGCAATTTATTGGGGATACCGTTATTTTTCAAACGAATCCAGCGCTGAAGAAGAACGTGACTCGTTACATGTAATCACGTCAAAAAAAGTACTGAATCCGAGACTTCAATTTGGTACAGAAATATCTCCTTACGACCCGCGTTATCAGACTGAAGACTTAGGAGATAACGCTATGATTGCCTCTACTTACGGTATTAAGAACCTGCAACGCATTTTACCAAATTTAATTACGTGGTCATACAAACCAGGGGAAAACTACGCCGAATTAGATCAACTTTATCAAGAAGTGATCAATCAATTTATTCGATACTCCTTTCATGTTATGGCAAACATTGGAGGTGTTTATGACACACCAAAAACATATGATATGGTGGGTAAAGTCTATGAACCAGTTAGCAAACAAACCCAAATTGAGGCACTAAACTTTATTGATAAGAACATATTTAATACACCAACATGGTTATTGAATAGGGATATTACCGATCGAATTAAACCAGAAACAGGGGTAGATTTGATTTTACGGATCCATCAAACAACATTGAATAACCTATTAAGTCCTGATAAACTTTACTTTATCATCGAAAACAGCACACGCAGTAAAGACCAGTTAAGTTTATTAGGTTATTTCAACAGCCTAAATGGCAGTATTTTTAGCGAATTGACAGGAACTCAATCTATCGATATCTATCGAAGAACATTACAAAAAGCATACCTCGAAAAACTAGGTGAATTGCTTTACCCTAAAGAGGATCATTATGTAATCACTTTACCTGCAGATGCAGGTTCAGGTTATAACATGAGATACAAAAAAATCAATTTATCACTCACTGATGTTCCTTCAAATATTCGAGGCCAATTAGACGATATTCGCCTACTCATCAAGAAAAAGTTGCTTTCTCCTGTAGATCAAGAAACAAAAAATCACTTGATTGATTTGAGTTTACGCATCGACACCTTGTTGGATCAACAGAAGTAAGGGCAACTTAATTTTTGAAAGCTGCTAGTGCATCTAAAAGTTGATCGATTTCATGCGTAGTGTTGAATGCATGAACACAAATACGAATACCAACTTTATGTTGAGGTACTGTTGGACTAAATATCGGTTTAACAGCAAATTGATGTTGTTGTAACCAGGTTGAGATTGATGCTGCTTGATGATTTGAATCCGCTTTAATCAGTTGTATTGGAGAATTGCATGCAGAATCTGTTTGAAAATTAATTTCCGAAATTTTTTTTCTGAAATAACGTATTCGATCAGCCAAAAGTATTTGATTAGCAGGAGTTACCTCCTTTAATTTAATCCGAATAGTCTCAAAAGCATGAGGCGGTAATGCAGTACTATATATAAACGAACGCGCAAAATTTATGAGATAAGCGATAATTTCTGAAGTACCCAAAACTGCTGAACCGTGGCAACCGTATGCTTTACCAAATGTTACAATTCGAAGAAAAACATCCTCAATTAGTTCGTGTTGATGGATAAGCCCTTTACCGAAAACACCTGCAGCATGTGCTTCATCGACGATCAAATAAGCATTGAATTGTTTACATAGCCTTGCTATTGCTTCGAGCGGTGCCAAATCCCCATCCATCGAATAAAGACTTTCTACAACCACATACATACACTTATCCTGGTATCGTTGCAATTGACGTTCTAAATCATCAAGACAATTGTGTTTAAATGAAAAAGCTTGCGACAAGGATAAACGTATACCATCGCGTGCACTTGCATGTATATATTCATCATACAAAACAACATCTCCTCGTTGAGGAATTGAACTGAACACGCCTACATTTGCATCATAACCTGAGTTAAAGATCAATGCTTTTGGACTGTCAAAATATGCAGCGACCTCAGACTCTACCTCCTCGTATAAAGGATGATTACCTGCAAGTAATCTACTTCCACCAGAACCCGTGGATAATTCTTGGTGTGTATTGCCTGCGTTAGCAAGTCCTAAGTAGTCATTTGAAAAGAAATCTACAAACCCATCAAACGAAGAAAGGGAACGATACGTTCCCTCTTCTTGTCTTTTTAATAACTTATCTCGTAATCGCTTATCCATTAACGCTTGTGGATGTCACAATTTTACGTGGTTCAAACCCTTCTGTTTTGGTTTTTTCTCGCGCAGCCTCCAGTTCTTTTGCTCTTTTTTGCTCTTCAGCTTTACGAGCAAGCAATATTTCATCAGGTTCAGTTACCGGCTTTTCACCATCTGCAAAGGCTTCCTTTGCTACTAAACCAAGTATTGAAAACATTTCTTTATCCTCATTAAATTCTGGATTCGGCGTTGTAAGCAGTTTATCACCTGCAAAAATTGACCCGGCACCAGCAAGAAAGCAAAGTGCTTGCGCTTCCATACTCATTTTGGTTCTACCCGCTGATAGGCGCACTACCGATTGTGGGAAAGCTATACGTGTGGTTGCAACCATTCTAATTAATTCCCATTGTTCGATTGGTTTCTGATCCTCAAGAGGCGTACCCTCAACAGCAACCAAGGCATTAATTGGAATGGAATCAGGTGGTGTTTCCATTTCCATGTAAGACAAGAGTAAACCAACGCGATCATCCACCGCTTCACCCATTCCAATGATTCCCCCAGAACATACAGTAATACCTGCTTTTCTTGCGTTTTCGATCGTATTTAAACGGTCGTCATATTCACGTGTAGATATAATATCCTTGTAAAATTCTCGACTGGAATCTAAATTGTGGTTATATGCAAAAAGACCAGCCTTCTTCAAGCGAACAGCTTGATCTTCATTCAACATTCCCAGCGTGCAACATACTTCCATGTCCAAGTCGTTTACCGCTTGAACCATTTCTACAACAGAATCGAAGTCCTTGTTATCACGAACCTCTCTCCATGCTGCCCCCATACATAAACGAGAAGAACCATTTGCTTTTGCATTTTTAGCTTGCTCTACAACAGATTCTACCGTCATCAACTTATGCGCTTCCACATCAGTATGGTAACGTGCAGCTTGTGGACAATAACCGCAATCTTCGGGACATCCACCTGTTTTAATGCTCAATAAAGAAGACATTTGCACTTCTCTTGGATTGTGGAATTGGCGATGAATTGTTGCTGCTTCAAATACAAGTTCCAATAAAGGTTTGTTGTACAACTCAAGTAAAGCCTGTCTTGATGTATATGTTGGATTAACTTTCATAGCTTATTTTGTAGGGCAAATATAGCCATAAGGCTGTTGACTTTCAAAAAGAATTGATGTAGGATTATTTGGAGATAAGACAAACTGCATAAGCTTTAATCGCTTTTCGTTCGCCAAACGAATCAACTTGCTCATGTGTGGTTGCCTTGATGGAAACTTGATTAACCTCTACAGCGAGTATATCCGAAATTATTTTTTGCATATCTGGTATATGCGGATTCATCTTTGGTTTTTCTAGAATGATCGTGCAGTCGAGATTACCAACCGTATATCCTTTTTGACGAATCAAATCATAAACACGAGCCAATAAAATCTTGGAATCTATCCCTTTGTATTGAGGATCCTTATCCGAAAAATGATAACCAATATCCCTCAAGTTGGCAGCACCTAATAGGGCATCACAAATTGCATGTAACAGAACATCTGCGTCAGAATGGCCAACTGCTCCTAAATCAGATTCGATCTTTTTTCCTCCAACAAATAATTCGTGTGTATCTGCCAAACGATGGACATCAACACCAAATCCTACGCGTATATTCATCCTTAATTTGTTCCGTTACCACCTAGGTTAAGTCGAACAGTAAACCTCAATGTTCTGGCTAATGGATTTTGTCTTCCATTCAAGGAAACTAAATAGGAAATATCGATATTGAACATGTTGTATTTCATAGACATACCAAAGTTTCCATATTGGCGGTTACCTTTATTTTTACTTTCATAGAACACACCTGTTCTCACCGCAAAAACGTTGTTATACCAATATTCTAATCCAGTTGCAATATTAATTTCAGATAATTCCTCGCGCAAGCGCGTTCCATCTTCTACTTGATAGGTTCCATCCGTGTTTGGAATATAGTCACCGTTACTATCTGTTTTCGGTGTACCAGGTGCGTCATAAAAAGATTGCAACATACCAGAAATCACACCTACATCACCTGACAGACCTGAAATCATAACTGTTTCTCCGTTAATTTTATCATAAAACGCAGGAGTTGGAACCAACATTTTTTGTAAGTCAATAGCAAATAAGAGGTTATTGTAACTATCAAAATTAGCCTTGAATGAATTTCCTATTTTCAAATTCATTGGGATAAAATCTCGTTTAGCTAATTCTGAATAAGCTATTTTGTTGCCTACATTGTTTATGGTGGTTGCAAATGTGTAGACACCTTTAACCGCCCCCAAAGTGGCATCCTTATTACAATAAGTAAAAGACAGATCGGTAGCCCCTACTACACCGGCTTTTGAATTGACGCCACCAACCACTAGACCTCCAGTAAGGTTAGAATAAGCGAATTTCCCATTTAACCCAACACTCATCCGTTCACCCAATCTAAACGCATAAGCTCCAGTTAATTCAAACTCACTCGGTTTATCATCTCTTAATACGTTACCGCTGGCATCGGTGTAAGTAATTTCTCCTAAACTAAAAAATCGAACAGCACCTCCAACTGCATGTTTATTATTAATCTTTTTATACAAAGAGACATATGACAAGTGCATATCGTTTGTTAATTGCCTTAACCAAGGTGTGTAGGAAACACTTATTTCAGATTTTTCTTCGGCAAAACTCAACATCGATGTATTCCAATACAGTGAAGTTGAAGATGCACTTAATGCAGTACCCGCATCCCCCATTCCACCGGCTCTTGAATCGGGTGTAATGGCCATAAACGGCACAGCAGTGGTAATAGTATTTAACTGAAGTTTATCTTGTGTTACCCCAGAATTCGGCTGAGCCAGCAGGGAAGTAGAACACAATAGGAAACAAATGAGAAAATTAAGTTTAGACATATTTTTATTTAATGCGGTAACAAATATACGTAAAGGTTCATCCAATATTGTGTCCTCATCGAATTAAGAATAATTTTTCAATTTTTTCCTCCACCTTGCCAGAAGAATCCTGAACAGCAAGTTTATAAACATAAACACCATTAGCTAATTGATCCCCAAAATCATCTTTCCCATCCCAATATATCGGTTGAGAACGGTAGCCATTAGTTTGCATGCTTGTTAATATTGTTTTTACCAATAATCCGGATACGGAATAGATTTGTACGCGAACATCCAATACATCTTCCGCTTGATTGTGCTCGAAATAAAATGCCGTATTTGTAGTAAACGGATTTGGATAATTTAACACATGACTTAAGGCAATTTCTCCGTTCTCACGAACAACAAAGGATATCGTTGATTCCCCTGGGTTGTTATTTACATCCCATGCTTTAACGCGCAAACTGTGCGCTCCCGTTTGCAAGCCATCAAATCCATAGGTTAATGAACCTGATTTATACGTGTCCAAATCAGTTGAATAGAAATCATTAAGCACGTATGGTGAACTGGTTACATTGTCTAAAACTGCTGTGATATCATGACCGATACCATTGCCAACTGTATTGATTCCACTTTCATCATTTAATTTAGCCAATAATTTCGGAGATTGATTGGTAAGGCCTCCATCAATAAAATCAAAATCGTTCATAGCCAAATCAATTATTGGACCTTGATCATCCGTTATACCGTTTGGATTAATACTTCCAACTCGAAGAGACGAGTCGAGCCAACCTGCATCGGTATTGTCGGCATGGGCATAATAACTCATTTTACCAAAATTTACCGAATAATTAATGTCTTTAGGTACAATAAACTCGAAATTAAAACGCCCTTGGTTGACAGATCCTTTCCCTTTATAGATGATGTTCCGCTGCACTTCAAAAGGTATGACTGGAGAATCCGGATCTTGTCCAAGTGTTGAAACTTGTTTGGGCTTATCGAAAAGCGTTGGATAAATATACCCATTAAAATTTGGAATCACATTTCCTTGATAATCTTCAATGTGACCTACTACCCGAACTTGACTTAACGCTTTCAAAGTATCATTAAATGCGTTAATGTGCACGCCATTTACAGAGTCCGTAACCACCCGATGTGTTGGTAATGCCAAACGTAACGCTGGATCACCAATTAACACGAAACATCGCTTGTTATCTGAACTACCCGATCCATTTTTCGTTTTTCGAATGATATCCCCTAATCTTAGCGGTAAACCCGAAATATCCCTTTCAAAAACATGCTCATAAAAGCTTTCACCTGTTGCAGAATTCACACCAAAGAACACAGAGCGGGCTGTAGTCATTAATGCGATGGAACCACCTATTGGATTTAAAGAAGCTAACTCACCGGCAGAATAACGTGATGGGTCATCAAACCGCGTAAATTCGCAGGTAGCAGAAACCAGTAGATTCAGTTTATTAATGTTTTTCCATGATTGAATTTGCTCAATGGTAAGGATGCGTTCTTGTGCAAAGCCACGTTCACCGCCATGACCAACATAATTTACAATCAACGCTCCTTTATCCACCCATGAATCAATTTGATTATTAACATCTGGATAACGTTGACCTCCAGCACTAGACTCTTGTAAAAAGGCATCTGCATAGAGTTTAACAGCATTCATTTCAGGATGATGGGCGCGAACATAATCAAAATGTTTTTCTGTATCTTGATTGATAAAGTATCCGTTCTCCTCATCGTCAGCAATTTGAACATAATTTAGTTTCCAATCGCCAAATCCATCACCTGATGCTCCACCATAAAATGTAGAACCATTTTTCATGTAATGTTCAATTTTATCCACTTGTTGCTTGGCCTGAGTTGCAGAGGAAATTAACAATCGCCCAACACCAATATCAACCATATCTGCTGGACCCATGGCATCTGCATCATCCAAAAGACCAAAAAAGTCGTCCGTAACTAATGAAATCAACGAATTTTCCCCATTTGGAAATTGGTAGGTTGGAATAAAGTTTAAATTTCCAGACAGTCGATTTTTCGGATCATAACTTCCATCGCCAAATAATAAGAGATATTTCAACGGATCACCATTCAACGATCCGCGATCGTAAAACATTTTGGCAAACATGCGAATGGCACCAGGATCTTGCATTCCCCCACTAAACTCATTATAAACCTGGCTTACATCTACAACATGAACTTTTAATCCTTCTTCACGGTGTAAATCGGCCAATCGATTGGCTTCAGAAATAAAATCTTTGGGGCTTACAATTAATAAATCAACTTGATCCAGACCATGCAAATTTTGATTTTCAATGATTTGTTCTACTGTCGGAACCAGCGCATTGGCAGGTTCAAAAACCACAAATTGGCGCAATGAATCCAAATGAGCCACAAAACTTCCTACGGCATTAAAAAAGTTTAATTGTCGATTCGATGGAATAACGCCATTAGTTACTTCCCATATCTGGCAATTGGAATTGAGCCCTTCCAGATTAAACTGACCAACATTCCCAATTCCAACAGTACTCATGTCCCTGAAACCAAATTGATTGCCCGTGTAGGTAAGTTTCCTCCTGGCATTTAAAATAATTCGATCCAAGTAAGTCAATACACCAGAATTCACACGGTTGATCTTTATTAATAAACTTATGGATTCTGTTGGGTTTGTGTAACTAAACGATTTTATGGATTGCACATAATCCTTCGATACAATTGGTAAAGCAGCAGACAACAACTGATTACCATTAACCAAATAGCTTTGCGTATTCCCTGATGTTGAGGCATTCGTCGCTAAAGAAACCTTGAACTTCACCGGTGCTGTACTTTCAATTTGAGGCACATTAAAAGAAAAAGAACGTTCCAATTCAACATCGAATTTTTCTCCGTACCAACGTTGACCTCCTTTAACGAGGTTTACAGCATCATTTTCATAGCAATCATAAAAATTAGAAGAAGTTATTACATGTGTTACACTTCCCGACTCGATTGAAGCATTTGAAATTCGTTTGGGTGTAAAACCTGCATTTACATTAATAAAGTAAAAAGCCTTGTCAGAATATATGTTTCTATCTTGTTCAAACTCTACAAGTCCATTTGCATACCAACGATGCGGACCATTTCCATAAAACAAAAGATAATCAGCTTCGTTAAATATTCCATCCCCTCCATCTTCAACAGATATAGCAAGTTGTTTTAAATCATCCGACTTGTAAGCACTATTCAACTCCGGAAGTTTCCCAAAACTTGATCCGAAAACATGAAGGTGATCAGATGGTACATTTCCACTTATAAGTCCTGCATTACGTAAATATGCACCTGAAACCTTATACACAGCATCCGAGGTTACTGAAACCTTCAACCAATTTCCAGAACCTTCTGATAAAACAGAGTTCAATGCAAAGTCTTTTTCCAAGCTATTTTGTACAGGTTGAACAGGCTCACACACAAGATTGTAGGAAACCAATTTTAGCCACATTTGATTAACCTTGGAAAACGGAAAGACAGACACCGTTACATGCTTCGATTTCAGGTCAATATCCTCGCCGAACATGAGCGTTGAAAAATTAGTAGTGTCTAAGCAAAACCTTTCCAAGTATTCAGTTTCAATTGCCGAACAGGAAATCCATTGTTGATTTTCAATTTTATTCGTGTATTGCCGATGAAAAGCCAATTCGATTTCCACATTGTGATATAACACAAATGAAACAGCCGTTTGACCGGAAAAACAAGGCACTAAAACAGGTTCACCAAGTATTTCAATTAATGTTGGATTGCACCAATCGACATGTACTTCTTGTGACATCTTATCGCTAGATTGACAAAATCCGTTAAAAACAAAGCCCAAAAACAAACCAAGAAAACCGAGTCTAGACATGCTACAAAATTAGTTTATACGCTGAATTTGCATAGAATAAAATAGAATGAAAATTAGAACGTTTAAAACACAAGAATATTATCAAGATATTTTCATTGATGTAACCTTAATTAGAATTTAACGTTATATTTGGGGAGATTTCGTCGATCCCTATTACAGAAAAAATGAAAGTAACCATGCGTTTCATCATAACTGTGACTTTACTTATGGCATCCATAAGGGTGTCTGCACAGGACCCAACATTTACGCAGTTTTATGCTAACCCATTATATTTGAACCCAGCTTTCGCTGGTTCTTTTGGTTGCCCTCGATTCGCTATGAATTACCGAAATCAATGGCCTTCCCTTTCGGGAAATTATGTTACTTACAGCGCTTCATACGACCAATACGTTAAATCAATTTCTGGTGGATTAGGTGTACTCATGACACATGATCAACAAGCACAAGGAACATTTAATACGTCCATGCTTGGCTTAATCTATTCCTATCACCTAAAACTCAACAGAAAATGGAAGATGATGTTCGGTGCTCGAGCATCTTGGTATCAAAAGTTTTTGGATTGGAATAAATTAACCTTTAACGACATGATTGACCCTAAAAAAGGGTTTATTTACGCTACTGGAGATGTTCCTAGGGGCGGTTCGCGAGGTTTCTTTGATGCTTCTGCTGGAATGCTTATCTTTAATAAACGTTTCTTCGCTGGCGCAGCAGTGCACCACATCAACGAGCCAAATGAAACACTTATTATTGGTAATACTAAACTTCCGATGCGGATTACGGCACATGCCGGGGCTGAGATTCCATTCGGAAACAAGTCAAAGTATAATAACCCAACAGCGTTGATGCCTAATATCATTTACCAATATCAAAATGGTTTTGAAGAATTGAATATTGGTACTTATTTAAAATATAACGAATTTACCGCTGGTGTTTGGTACAGAACATCTGATGCATTCATTGTTACATTAGGTATGACCACACCGAAATTTAAATTTGGCTATAGTTATGATGTTACCGTTTCAGAATTAAACAATGGAAATTCTGGAGGTTCACATGAATTATCATTGGGAATTTACATCAACTGTCACTCGAAACCTACATCATTTAAAACGATCAGTTGTCCTTCTTTTTAAAAAACATGTAACTTTTTTCGTGTTATACGTTTAAAGATTAAATTTGCATCGCAAAATAATGAATACAAAAACCAAAAATATGAAGTTCTTGAAGTACGCAACGTTTGTATTGCTGGCAGCAATAACGTTTTCTTGTACGCGTGAAGCCTCTTCATCTACAGGATGGGATTTTAACAACCCTAAAAACGGTGGTTTCCAAAAGGTTCCTTTTGTGGATCAAGAAACAGGACCGGGATTAGTCCTTATCGAAGGTGGTACGTTCACGATGGGAAGATCTGAGCAAGATGTTATGTTTGATTGGAACAACCGAGCAGCTCGTGTTTCTGTTTCATCTTTCTACATGGACCAAACAGAAGTTACCAATTTCCATTGGTTAGAATATTTATACTGGATTAGCCGTGCATATGGTTCTTATCCAATGGTATACAAAAATGCACTTCCAGACACCTTAAGTTGGAGATCTCCTCTTGGATTTAATGAGAAATTTGTTGAGTATTATTTACGTCATCCTTCTTACCGTGATTATCCAGTGGTTGGTGTATCTTGGTTACAAGCCAACGATTTCTGTAAATGGAGAACAGACCGTGTGAATGAATACGTTTTAATCAGAGAAGGGATCTTGAATTGGAACCCTGAACAAAAGGATGAAAACACATTCAATACAGAAGCCTACTTGGCAGGTCAATACCAAGAAGCTGTGGTTAAAAACTTAACTGACTTGGATCCTTCTCACATGGATGGAAGAAAATTAGGCGAGCGAATTGTACGTTTTTCTGATGGTATCTTATTACCTCGCTACCGTCTTCCAACTGAAGCTGAATGGGAATTTGCAGCAAGTGGATTGGTTGGTAACTTGATCCCAGGAACTGAAAACATAACTGACCGTAGAATTTACCCTTGGAACGGACACTGGGTTCGTAATGATGATGAAATGTTCCAAGGAGCTATCCGTGCAAACTTCGTTCGTGGTCGTGGTGACTTCATGGGGGTTGCAGGAAACTTGAATGATGGTGCTGACGTTACCGCTCCAGTTGAATCTTTCTGGCCAAATGATTATGGTTTATATCACATGGCTGGAAACGTTTCTGAATGGGTAATGGACGTATATCGCCCACTTTCTTCAGAAGATTTCGATGAGTTCAGACCATTTAGAGGAAACGTATTTAAAACGAAATTATTAAATAACGAGGGTGTAATTGACACAAAAAGTGGACAAGTAACATATGATGTTCACGGAATGAAAGAATACATCAATGAGTTTGAGCGTGTGCGTTATCAGCGTATATCAGCTGCGAAACATGATCCAAACGACACAACTATTCCTGTTGGTTTAGCGAGTAACATCCAATCTAGAAACCCGATTGAAAACCAAGGCGCTAGACGTGGAGCTTCTCCAGACCCATTTTATGTGTCACACAGTAAAATAAAAGATTCTGTTGAATTAAAACTAATTCGTGAGATCAACGCAGTTATTGATGAAGCGATTCTTATGAAGAATGAAGAATTCGATACTGAAGCATCTGCAATCATTCAAGAGAAAATATTTGACGGAATCTTTGCTGAGCAATTGCGCACGAGTCCTGAAGGTGAAGAATATGCTTTTGAAATTATTTCAATGCTCCGTGAAGGTTTTAATGATTATATCATTGATACTCCAGGTAAATTAAAATACCGTAACGTAACGGAGGAAGAAAACATCGGTAGAATGAATTACCGTAAAGATGATTATATCGATTATGCAGATGGTGATATTGAAAGTTCAATTTTCTTTGACAATTCAGAACGCAAAAATCAGATCAATGAGGCAAACAGAGATCCAGGATTAATTATGTATCAAAGTGAGCACGAACAATATGATCTAGATGGAAACTTAGTTAAACCAGAAGGAAGACCATCTTGGCCAACAACCTTGATTTCAGATAAATCACGTGTGTACAAAGGTGGTTCATGGAAAGATCGAGCTTATTGGTTAGCTGTTGGTAACCGCCGATTCTTAGACGAAGACAAATCAACTTGTACTATTGGTTTCCGATGTGCAATGGATCGTATGGGTAGTCCAGTTGGATTGATGTACGAACCAAAAAGAAAATAGCAAATTAAAATCAAATAAGAAGCCCGAGTAATCGGGCTTTTTTATTTTTGTTACATGGAAGAATTATTTAAACTTTTCTACGATACGACAGGGGTTTGTACGGATACCCGCTCCATTAAAGCAAACTCACTATTTATCGCTTTAAAAGGCGACAATTTTAACGGGAATACTTTTGCATCGAACGCACTTGAAGCCGGAGCAAAATATGCCATCGTTGATGATAAACAATATGCCACACATCCATCCATATTTCTGGTCGACAACTGTTTGCTATTCTTACAAAAATTAGCAAACCACCACCGAAAACAATTCAACATCCCCATTATTGGTATCACTGGGAGCAATGGAAAAACCTCCACAAAAGAATTATTAAATGCAGTCTTAAGTACGCAAAAAAATGTATTGGCAACCAAAGGCAACTTGAACAATCACATTGGAGTCCCCTTGACACTGTTAAACTTGGAAAGCGTCCATGAAATAGCTATCATTGAAATGGGAGCCAATAGATTCAAGGACATCGAAGAACTTTGTGTCATTGCAGAGCCTACGCATGGAATAATAACAAACATTGGAAAAGCTCACTTGGAAGGTTTTGGAAATTTTGAGGGCGTTTTAAAAACAAAAAAAGAACTGTACACCAGTTTAGCAAACAACGAAGGTTTTATCGTTTACAATGCAGATGATGAAATCTTATCCCAAAACATTCCAAGCAACACTTCACATGCTGCCTATGGTACGACAAATGAGAATTGTGTTGAGGGAAAACTGATCGAATTAAACCCATTTGTGGTCTTGCAATATACCTGTAACGGCTACACCTCTCCCCTTTTACAAACCCATCTCATAGGTAAATACAACTTTTACAACTTTTTGGCAGCAATTACTTTTGGGTATTTATTCGATATCGGTTTCGAACAAATCAATGAAGGCATTTGCAACTATATCCCGGAAAACAACAGGTCTCAAGTAAAGAAAACAGCTAAAAACACAATAATCTTAGATTGCTACAATGCAAACCCTACAAGTATGCTTTCAGCATTAGAAAGCTTTCATTTGATCGATACCAAAGAAAAGATGGTAATCCTTGGTGACATGCTCGAACTGGGAGAAGAAAGTACCAAAGAGCATTTGGCTATCTTAAACAAAGTTGAGGAATTAAATCTTACAGGATACACTGTTGGACAATGCTTCAAAGCGCATTCATCCAAAAATATAAAAGGTCAATTTGAGAATAAAGCAGAGCTCTCTAGTTTTTTAACAAATCACCCGATTGAAAATTGTACCATCTTATTAAAAGGATCTCGGGGTATTGGCTTAGAGGCCTTGGAAGAACTGCTTTGATATCATAGTATAAAAAAAATAGGGTCGCATGTGGCAACCCTATTCATTAGCATTATTTAGATAGCCGCTTATTTCAAAATATTTCTTGAAATAACTATTTTTTGAACTTCTGATGTACCTTCATAAATTTGGGTGATCTTCGCATCGCGCATTAAGCGTTCTACGTGATATTCCTTCACGAATCCATATCCTCCATGAATTTGAACAGCCTCTACCGTTTGCTCCATAGCTACTTTGGAAGCGTATAACTTCGCCATTGCCGAAGACTGATCGTAACTTCTACCGTTGTCTTTATCCAACGCTGCTTTCATGACTAAAAGACGAGCTGCTTCAATCTCAGTAGCCATATCCGCAATTTTAAATGCTATAGCTTGATGCTTGTAAATCTCTTTACCAAATGCTTGACGTTCTTTTGAATATGCCGTGGATAATTCTAAGGCTCCTGAAGCTATACCCAAAGCTTGTGCTGCAATACCGATTCGACCACCAGATAATACCTTCATGGCAAAAGTAAAACCAAATCCATCTTCTCCAATACGATTTTCCTTAGGCACTTTTACATCATTAAATAATAAGGTATGCGTATCACTACCACGAATCCCCATTTTATCTTCTTTGGCACCTACAACAAACCCTTCCATTCCGCGCTCAACAATAAACGCATTGATTCCTTTGTGACCAGCTTCAACGTTCGTCTGTGCAATTACCAAATACGTTGAGGCAGAAGAACCGTTGGTAATCCAGTTTTTTGTACCATTCAACAAATAGTAATCCCCCATATCTATCGCTGTTGTTCGCTGAGAGGTAGCATCAGAACCCGCTTCCGGCTCAGACAAACAAAATGCGCCAATTTTTTCACCTTTAGCAAGCGGAACCAAGTATTTCTGTTTTTGCTCTTCTGTTCCATATTTTTCAAGTCCCCAACAAACCAATGAATTGTTAACCGACAAACATACTGAGGCTGAAGCATCTACTTTGGAAATCTCCTCCATGGCAAGCACATAGGAAACTGTATCCATACCACTTCCACCGTAAGCAGGGTCAACCATCATCCCCATGAATCCGAGCTCACCAAGTTGCTTGATTTCCTCTGCTGGAAATCGTTGATTATTATCACGATCAATTACACCTGGTTTTAAAACATTTTGTGCAAAATCACGAGCTGCGTCTCTTACTGCAATGTGTTCTTCTGAAAGTTCAAAATTCATGTTGTACCTTTTATATTTCTTTAATTTAGCAGATACAAAAATAGAGGAATTATTTCGTGAACCAATCATTAAATCATGTCACACACGCGTAAATTAATAGGACTAATGTCAGGAACATCATTAGATGGTTTAGACGTGAGTTATGTTGCCTTTTCTTTCAATAATGAGTGCGAAACATTCCAATTACAAGCAGCCCAAACCTACCCTATTCCTCCTGAACTCAAGCTACGTATCACAATGTTCGAACAATTAAATCTCTCTGAAATTCAATTGTTGGAAAAAGAACTCGGACAATTCTATGCTAATTGTGTGAATGAATTTATTGTTCAGCACATGCTTAACAAGTCTGAAATTGACGCTATTGCATGCCATGGTCAAACAGTCCTTCACCAACCCCACAATGGTTTCACCTTGCAACTAGGATGTGGTACAACGCTTGCGTATCTAACTGGTATAACCGTCATCAACGACTTTAGAACAAAGGACATTCTAGCCGGGGGGCAAGGAGCGCCACTTGTACCCAAAGGAGATGTAACTTTATTCAACGAATATGCTGAGAGCTTTTTGAATATCGGGGGGTTCTGCAACATTACCTTTAAAGAAGATAACCAGGTCATTGCATTCGATTGTTGTCCAGGAAATTTACCCTTGAACGAAATCTGCAAACAAATTGGATTAGCCTATGATCCTAATGGTGACAACGCTAAAAAAGGAATTATTCATGTCGAGTTACTAAAACAACTGAATAACCTGAGTTATTACGCAGACGCCCCACCTAAGTCACTGGGAACAGAATGGTTAAACAGTCAGTTCTACCCTATTTTATTCGCATTCAACTTAACAGCAGAAGATTGTTTAGCTACCCTTGTTGAACACGAAGCGATTCAATTAGGACAAATATTAGAGAATAAAAATTTGAGCTCCGTACTCATCACCGGGGGTGGCGCGCACAATACATACTTAATCGAAAGACTTAAAATATATTTTAAAGGTGAAATCGTAATTCCTGAAAAAACACTGATTGACTTCAAAGAGTCGATCATTTTCGCGTATTTAGGAGCTTTGTACTTAGAAAAGAAAACGAATACCATCCATACTGTGACTGGTGCTAGTAAAGATCAATGTTGCGGGGTACTGCACCTTCCCTAGCTTGTTCACAATGGACTTTTCGTAACTTCTTCACCCAGACTAAACCCGACACAATTGTTTGCTATCTTTGAAGTCAATTTAAAAGATTTGACTCATGAAAGATTTGCTAGCGAAATTTGAAACTAAGAGACCTGAAATCGTATTTGAATGGAAGGATGCTGAAACAGAAGCTGAAGGTTGGGTTGTTATCAATTCACTTCGTGGAGGAGCAGCGGGTGGTGGAACACGTATGCGTGCAGGTCTTGACAAAAGAGAAGTAGAATCGCTCGCAAAAACCATGGAAGTTAAATTCACCGTTGCAGGACCTGCAATTGGTGGTGCAAAATCCGGAATTAATTTTGACCCAAAAGACCC